>ERZ1024365.52-NODE-52-length-18222-cov-17.622227_pt1 | contig 18222 bp, 16 predicted proteins | sample MGYA00520788_ERZ1024365 | MGnify/ENA primary metagenome ERZ1024365 (study PRJEB33242, sample SAMEA3444265) | Homo sapiens | biome: Host associated; feature: Gastrointestinal tract; material: Stool | place: Uganda | collected 2011-01-01 ... | reverse complement strand
ATTATAATATAGATGAACGTTCAACGACTATCAAAACAATTTTAGAAAATACTAATAATCCTAATATGAGTGAAATTTTAGGAATAAATTTATATTCTATAATTGGAGTAGAGTACATTCAAGCGAATGGAAATGGGGCTGAAAAAGATATAGTCTAATCTCATATGAAAATATGAGCAGCGAAAGCGGGGAAAGAAGTAGCGAGCTTTCCCGAATATATATGATTGGAGCAAAAGCAACTTGTTTGTCAGCGAAAGAATTTACTGCTATATCTACAAGAGATAATAAGCAAGCAATCATACATTTTTCAAAAGGAAACTTAGATAACTATAAAGAGATTGAAAAAAATCATGCCCCAACGGGCACAAAAATTACTTTTATTCCAGATGAAGAAGTGTATAAAGATGAACCTTTAAAAATAAATTTTGATCATGTGTGTAAAATGTGTAAAGATTTATCTTATTTAACTAAAGGTTTATTATTTACATTAATAAATGAAAAAACTAATAAAAAAGTAGAATATTGTGCCGAAAATGGCATATTAGACTTGATTAATGAAGAAACAAAAAGTAAAGCAATAACACAGCCATTCTATATTAGTTCTACTTTTGATAAAACAGAAATTGAAATTGCTTTTGAGTGGACTAAAGAAGATGAAAAAGAATATTGTTTCACAAATGGTTTGATAAATATTGAAGGTGGCACACCTGTTACAGGATTTAAGACATCTTTAACAAGAAATTTAAATAAGGTTTTAGATAAAGATTTTAGTGGTGATATAGTGAGAAGTGGATTAATATTTGCTATATCATGTAAAGTACCTAATCCTTCTTTTGCAAATCAGACTAAAACTAAAATTAATAATCCTGAATTAAGAGGATATGCTGATCAAGCATGTGCAGATATAATTAAAAATATTTCTAAAAAGGATTTAGAGATTATAAAGAAATATCTTGAGCAAGAAGAAAAAGCAGCTAATGCAGCAAAGAAAGCAAGAGAAACTGTTAGAAAAACTCCTATGAATAAAGGAGGATTAAAAACAATCTTAGCAGGAAAATTAGCAGATTGTACAGAGAAGGACAGAAGTAAATGTGAATTGATTTTAGTAGAGGGTAAGTAAGAATTGCCCTTATCTGTTTTACTTAATTATCGTTAAGGGTTAGCTTATACAGTTAGCTAACGAGGTAGGCTAAGTTTTTAATAAAATAGGCGGATCTCGTGGGAAAGGAATATAAAATATATGGAAAAAATTTGTGGTATTTATAAAATAAGTAATTGTATTAATAATAAAGTTTATATTGGACAAAGCGTAAATATTTATGCACGTTGGGCAGCTCATCTTTATTCTGGTACTGAATTAAACAATGTTCCAATACGTTCTGATTATAATAATAAATTACATACAGCAATGAGAAAATTAGGAATTAATAATTTTTATATTGAAATTATTGAAAAAATTGCACCCAATAAATTAAATGAAAGAGAAAAATATTGGATTAATTATTATAAATCAAATACAGATGATTTTGGATACAATATGACTATTGGAGGTTCTGACGTTCAAGAAGAAAATAATCCAAGAAGCATTTTAACTAAAGAAGATGTTGTTGTTATTAGAACTTTATATGACAATAGAGTACCTTTTAGAGAGGTATATGAATTATATGAAAATATAATTTCTAAAAGAGGATTGCAAAAAGTTTGGCATTATGAAACTTGGCTTAATGTAATGCCCGAAGTTTATACAGAAGAAAATAAATTATGGCATAAAACAAAAGCAAAAGGATTTAGTCAAAAAAATATTAAAGGAAATGAAGAAAGAAAAATAGATGAAGAAACTATACAGAATATAAAAATAGATTTTTCTAAAGGTATACCAGTAACCAAAATAAGTAAAAAATATAAAGTTGCATATTCAACAGCATACAAATATGCTCATAATCAAGAAAGTGAAAAACCAACTAATGGAATTTCAATTAAAAATATTGAAACAGGTAAGATTTTTAGTAGTTATACAAAAGCTGCCGAATGGGCATCTACAAGTAGAAAAACAATAGCAAAGTGTGTTGACACTAAGAAATCAGCAGGAATAGTGCCAGAAAGTAAAGTGCCAGCTACTTGGACAACAAACTTATATTAAATAAAAATATATTTTATATTTCAACCTGTACAGACTATTCCCTTTGTAGGGAAGTAGGGTTACTATTGATACGTAGCTATGTTTTAGGAAACGAAGCATATGAAAACCGAAATGGCAGACTCTTTTATAAGAGAAGAAATAGTCGGCTCTATTAGAAATAATAGATTATAGTGAATTCAGCGATGGGTACTGTTAAAGCAGCACGAAATCCAAAAACTCAAGCTGTTTTACCTTTAAGAGGTAAAGTTTTAAATGTAAGTAAAAATGAAATTGATAAATGGTCAAAAAATCAAGAAATTTTAGATATAATTCAATCAATAGGCGTTGGTTATGGTAATATTGACATAGAAAAAAGGAGATATGAAAAAATTATAATTGCAACAGATGCGGACGTTGATGGAAGTCATATCAGAATACTTCTTTTAACTTTATTTATGAATTTAATGCCAGAATTAATTGAAAAAGGACATATTTACATAGCATTGCCGCCGCTTTATACAATTAGTTATAAAACTGAGATGTATTATGCTCTTGATGATAAAGAATTAGAAGAATTTAATCGAACACATCCAAGTGGTGAAAAAACGATTTGTTATCTAAAGGGACTTGGTGAAATGTCTGCTAAATCATTTTCAGATACGGTATTAAATGAAAATCGTAGACGATTAAAGCAAATTACTATGAAAGATGCGGCATATGCAAGTAAAATGTTTGAAGATTTAATGGGTAAAGAAGTTGAACCAAGAAAAGAGTTTTTATTTGCAAATGGAGCAAAAGCGAACTTAGATATTTAATATAAAGAGGAATGTATTCTTGACATTCCTCAATAATTTTGATATAATATATATAAAAATTAAAAGAAAGGAAGAAAGATATGGCAGAGATAATTTACAATCAAGAGATAACCGATGAATTATTTCAAAGTTTTCTTGATTATTCAATGTCTGTTATAACAGATCGTAGTTTGCCCGATGTGCGTTCAGGACTGAAACCAATTCATACCAAAATATTATATGCTGCCAATGAATTAGGTCTAAAATCTGAAAAATCATTTCGAAAGACCGCAAAATTAGTAGGATTAGTCATAGGAGATTACTCGCCGCATGGAGATGAAGCAACTTATCAAGCTATTGTTAAATTAGTACAGGATTTTTATTTACGTTATCCTCTTATGCAGGGTGAAGGTGCGTGGGGTTCACAAGATGGTGATGAAGCTGCTGCTTATAGATATACACTTTGTAAATTATCAAAATATGGTGAATTAATGCTTGAAGGCATTAAAAATGATGCAGTAGATTTTAAACCTACTTTTTCTAATGAAGGAATAGAACCAACTGTATTACCAGCACTATTTCCTGCGTTAATTTGTAATGGTAGTTCGGGTATAGCAACAGGTATTGCTCAAAAGTTCGCACCACATAATTTAACAGAAGTTTGTGATGCAATTATAGCCTATCTTAATGATCCAGAAATAACTATTAAAGGATTAATGAACTATATTAAAGGTCCAGATTTTCCAACTGGTTGCAAAGTAATAAATAAATCTTCACTTGAGGAATTTTATGAATATGGCAAGGGCAGTATAAAAATTCAGGGTACATATCATTTTGAAATAAAAGGAAAGTATTCTGAAATTATATTTACTGAAATACCTTTTGGTGTAAGTAAAGAAAAAGTAACAGAAAAAATTGCTACTTTATGTTCAAAAGGCGAATTAACTAATATAGTAGATGTACATGACGATTCCACATTTAAAAACGGAGTTAATTATGTAATTCAGACAACTTTAAAAACAGAAGAAGAATTACAGAATTTAGTAAATGCTATTTTAGATAAAACTGATTTAGAGACATCTTTTGCCATAAATCAGAATGCAATCGTTGATGGCAACCCAAAATTAGTAAATCTTAAAGATATGATTTATTATTATTGCCTGCATCAAGAGCAAATCATAAGAAGGGTAAGCCAAAATGAAAAAGAAAAACTTTTAATTCAGTTAGAGAAATTAAATGGTTTATTAATTGCCCTCGTCCATATAGAGGAGATAATCCAGCTTATTAAAAGTTCAGAAAACCGTAGTGATGCAAAGAATAAATTAATGGTTAGATATAAATTTACTTCTTTACAGGCAGATACTATACTTGATATGAAATTATCAAGATTAACTAAGATTGATGGTATTGAGATTAAGAGTAAACAGGAAAAAATTGGACAAAGATTGAAAGAGCTTGAGGGCATATTAAGTGACGATAATCTTCTTAAGCAAGAATTAATAAAGAAAATTGAATATATGAAAAAGAATTATGGTGATGAAAGAAGAACTGAAATTTTAGACTTAATTCGAGAAAAAAAGTCTTGTAAAAAGGATATTATTAATGAAGATACAATCGTTCTTATTTCAACAAAAGGAGAAATAAAAAGAGTTAATAACTATAAGAAGACAACTGCTGCTTTAATTGCTGCTATTAGTACTAATACAACATCAATAATATGCTTATTTACAGATAAAGGAATTTGCCGCAAAATTCCTGTTAAAAAGATACCACTTGTAATTAAAAATAGTGAAAAGGGCGAAAAATTAATTGATTTTGGTTTTGATAGTGATGAAACTATTCTTTTTGCTATTGATATGAAAAATTTAAAAGGTACTATTAATTTAATAACACAACTTGGTTATATTAAGGCTATTGATGCCGACGAATGTAATAGTAATAGAACTTGCAAATATACCACTCTTAAAGATAATGATAAAGTAGTTTATTGTGGTACAAAAAAAGAAGTTAAATTTAAAACTAATAAAAAAGATAGAGTTTTTAAAGATTTCTTAATTTTAAAACGTACTGCTACGGGTAATAGACTAAAAGATTGGAAAGCAGATGAACGTATAGGGTAATTCCTATACGTTTCTTTATTGACATCTTTAAATTTTTATATTATAATATATATAGAAAATAAAGAGAAAGGAAAAGAAGAAAAATGACGGTTGAAAAACGAGGTTTTTTTAATCAAAAGGAAATAGATAAATTATACCCAAATGCTATTATGATACAGCCAATGGGAATTTGGCAAATTCCTAATAATAAAAAACATATGTCAAGAGATATAGTAACTGAAAAACAAAGTGATTATTTTGCAGAAATAAAAAAAGATGGTAATTGGTATGCAGCTTCAATTACAGAAAATAATGTATATCTTTTTGCAAGAACAATTAGTAAGAAAACTGGTTTACTTGTAGAAAAAAGTGGTAATGTACCACATTTAATTGAAACTTTAAAAAAATTGCCCGCAGGTACTTATATCGAAGGAGAAATTTATCTTCCAAATGGTAATTCTGACTTAGTTAGAACAATTATGGGTTGTAATGCTGAAAAAGCAATAGCAAGACAAAATGGCAAAGATAAAAAATATAATGAATCAATAGGTAATCTAAACGGAGAAGAAAGAAAAGTACATTATTACATTCATAATATAGTCTTTTTTGAAGATGAAGATTTAACAAATATGACAAATTTAGGTCGATATAAGAAAGTCAAAGAAGTTTATGATGATATTCTTTGCGAAAATCCTTATATTGATTTAGCTGATATTATCATGCCCGAAGAATGCAATTTTTATGATAAAGCAGAAGAATTAATTAGCAAAGGTGAAGAAGGATTAGTTCTTAAGAAAAAAGATGGCATGTATTATCCAGATCAAAAAAAAGCATGGGAAACAATCAAACTTAAAAGAGAAAACAGCATTGATGTTGTTTGCATTGGGTTTGATAAGCCTACTTTTGTTTATGAAGGAGATAATATTGAAAATTGGACAATGTGGGTTGATAAAAATACTTATGTTAAAAAGCAGGGTAATTATTATGGAGATAGTAATTGTATCCCAGTAACAAAAAATTATTTTAATGATTGGATTGGGGCAATTAGATTTGGAGCTTATGGAGAAGATGGAGAAATAGTTGATTTAGGCTCTGTATCTTCTGGTTTAACTGATGAACTTAAAGAAAATATAAAGCAAAATCCAAATGATTATTTATTTATGCCCATGTTAGTTGAATGTATGGAAATTTATCATGGAACAAGTATCAGAAGTCCAAGATTAATCAAATTCCGTGATGATATTAATGCAAAAGATTGTACGATTGAAAAAATAAAGTAATTCTCAGGAGGATAATAATATGAGAGAAGCTACAAAAAAGATTTTTTTAGATAATTTTGATGAAGTTTATACAGAAAATGGTGCGAGGGCAAAATCAACTACTAAAAATTATTTAGTAGATTTACTTGGACATGGTGCAGCTATGAGAACTCGTAATGAAAATGATTGCATTTCATTATTTTCAAAAGCACTTGCAACTGATGCCGATAAAGCTATGAAACTTTTATTTTATATAAGAGATATTAGAGAAGGACAGGGCGAAAGAAGATTTTTCAGAATTTGTATGAAGTTTCTTGCTCTTGAATATCCTAAAACTGTTATCCAGAATTTGGAATTAATTCCAGAATATGGAAGATGGGATGATGTGATAGAACTTATTGGTATTAATACAAAAGTAGATGAAGCTATAAAATCTTTGCTCAGAAAACAGATTGCTAATGATTTAAGAGTAGAATATCCTTCTCTTTTAGGAAAATGGTTGCCATCAGAGCGTGCGGGCAAGGATTCATATGAAAAATTTGTAAAAGTCATAAAACTTTTATATGGAGAATTTAATTATTCTAATGCAAGACTTTTTAGAAAAAATGTGACTTCTCCATTAAGAGATCAGATAAAAATTATAGAACATAATATCGTTAATAAAAGTTATGTAGGCATAGATTATAGTAAAGTTCCTTCTTTAGCAATAAAAAGATATTATGCTATGTTTTTAAAGTATGATGAAGAAAATTTTACTAAATATCTTGAAAGTTTATCAAAAGGCAAAGTTAAAATTAATGCTGCGACACTTACTCCTTATGACATAGTTGAACGAATTATGAATGACCATAATATAGATAGTAACAAAATTATTTTATTTGATGAACAGTGGAAAGCATTAAAAGATATAAGAAATGAAAATGCTAAAGAAAATATTGTAGTTTGTGATGTAAGTGGCTCTATGTATCCTAAATATATTAATGTTGCTATTGGTTTAGCAATATATTTAGCAGAGCGTAATGAAGGTATTTTTAAAAATAAATTTATTACATTTTCAGAAAAGCCAAAGATACAGGATATTGTAGGTAAAAATATAGTATTAAAAGTAAGGAACTTATGTGATGCCGACTGGGGTATGAACACAGATATTGAAGCAGTCTTTGATAGAATATTAAGGATTGCTATTGATAATGAAATTGCCCCGACAGATATGGTTCAGAATGTTTATATAATTTCAGACATGGAATTTGATGCTGCACAGGGATATTATGGAGCTCGCAAGAAAAATGATACTTTATTTGAAACGATTAGAGCAAAATTTAAAAGACATGGGTATACTATGCCGCATTTAATTTTCTGGAATGTTGAAAATAGAACAGATCAGTTTCCTTGCGATGTTACAGAAAATGCAACTTTCATAAGTGGATTTTCACCAAATCATGTTAAATTTGCTTTTGATGGGGCAGAATCTGTTGTTGAACAGATTTGTTCAGATAAGCGTTATGAAAAAATTAAGTTTTAAATTTTGCTTGACAATATGTAAAATTTATGATATAATATATACATAATCAAGGGAAAGAAAAAAAATAAAAAAAATATTTTTAAATTTCCCTTGACATGAAATAAAAATTATGTTATAATTATTTTACAATAAAAAAGAAAAAAAAATAAATATCAAAAATTTTTTCTTGACAATATATAAATTTTATGTTATAATTATAACATAATAAAAGTTAAAAAATTATTATAATAAATATTTTAAATAGATAGAAAATTTTTCTTGACAATATTAAAAATATATGTTATAATGTTAAAGTAAAATAAAGTAAAAAATTATATTATTAAAGGAGATTAATTATTATGGAAAAAGTTTCAGTTACAGAAAATATGAGAGTTATTTTTGATGCACTTCAGAAGGCAACAGAGCCTATGACAGCAGATGATATTGCCGCAGTTACAGGCCTTGGTGTTAAATCAGTAAATGCAAGTTTTAACAGAATTGTAAAGCTTGGTTATGGTATTAGAGAAGTAGCTACACAGGATCTTGGTGAATGTAGAACAAGAGATGTAAAAATTCTTAAACTTACAGCAGAAGGCGAAGCACTTGATCTTCATAATGGAATTGTTATTAAAGTAAAGTAATTTAAAACAGACGTTAGTTATTAAGTAACCATTTAATTTAAGAGATTATTAATTTAATCTCTTAAATTTTTAATCAAAATTATGATGATAAATTGAGAGGAATTAAGATATTATGAAAAAGATGATTAACAAAATTAAAGTTGAAGGATTATTTTATGAAGAAGCATTTAAAGAAAGTGAAAAACATTATGTAAATGGTAAACTTAGTGTACTTACATCAAATCCAGAAGATAAAAGTCTTAAAAATGTTTGTGATTTAAAGATTATTGCAGGTCAGAGATACGGTAATAAACCTGACGCAAAAGTAAATCCTAATTATAAGACTTATAAATCACTTATGGAAGATAACAAAGATAAAAACTTCCTTAAAATTGGCAAAGATGCAATAGGAATGAGTATTTCTGGCTCAATCGGGGCAAATTATTTCGTTCCAAAAGGACTTGAGATTATAAGAGAAAATGCAATCGGCCCTATGCAGAATGATGGTAGCTTTATTACAATACTTAATTCAGTGCCTGCTCCAAAAGCAACATTTGATACAGATATTGTAATTACAAATATCATACCAGAAATGACAAAAGCAACTGATACTGAACCGGCACAGGAAACAGGTAATCTTATCATCAAAGGCTATATTTTCAGTTTTAAAAATGTTGCTATTGAAGTAACTTATATAGCAAAAGCAGAAGACGATGGAGCAGTTGAGTTTTTCTCAAATTATGCTAATGAACTTCCTGTTTTCACAAGAGTATGGGGCGATATTAATGGTTTCCATTCAACATCTACAAAAGAAGAAAAATCAGGTTTTGGTCAGTCAAGAATAATCAGTTTTGAAACTACTAAGAAAGAATATGTAATTAAAGGTTGTAATCCTGAGCCTTACACAGAAGGACTTACACAGGAAGAATTAAAGGCTGCCCTCGCTGATAGAGAAAAAGAGATTGCAGTAGCTATTGATAGACAGAAACAGACAACTGCTACTCCAGCACCGAAAAATAGTGTAGCAAGTGAATTTAATGGTTTAGGTGGTTTAGGTTTTGGTATGAATGGAGTCCTCTAATAGAGGATTTCTATTCAATCAAAATTTAAAGGGGAGAATTAAATGTTAGATTTAAAAAGTTTAAAGCCAAATACAATTTCAAGAGATTTAAAAGGATATACTGTTGCAATCTATGGAGCACCAAAAACGGGAAAAACGACAATTTCAACGAAATTTCCCAATAATTTATTATTTGCCTTTGAAGCAGGGTATCATGCAATACCAAATATATTTGTAGTACCGATAAACACATGAGCTGAAGCATTAAGTTATCAGGCACAGTTACTTAAGGATGCAAGAGAAGTAAAAAAAGCATTAGAAAAAGATTCGAATTGTGGAGCTGTAACACAGTTTGAAACAATAACAATAGATACATCAGATATTGCTTATTCACTTTGCGAAAGTTATGTTTGCTCACAGAATGGTGTAGATGCAATTTCAAAAATTCCTTATGGCGGAGGTTATAGATTAGTAGAGAAAGAATTTGATGAATTTTTCAGACGATTTACTAATGCAGGCTATGGCTTAGTTATAATCAGCCATGAAAAAGTTGCTACTATCAAAGACGATCAGGGCAACGAGTATCAGAAAATTACCTCAACTCTTTCAGCTACGCCAAAGAAAATTGTAAATAGACTTTGTGATATTATTGGTTATGTAAAACCCGTTACTACTTTTGATAAAAATGGTGCAGAATCAGTAAGGACTTATATGTTTTTAAGAGGTACAAGCAAGTGGGAAGCTGGTTCAAGATTTAAGTATATGCCCGATTACATTGAGTTTAATTATGATAGTCTTGTTAATGCAATAGGTGATGCTATTGATGAAGAAGCCAAACATGGTAATGCTCAATATGTAACTGACAAGAAAATGGAAATTAATACAGAAACACAGGTTAGTTTTGATGATATATTTGCTGAAACAAATAGTTTAATTACAAAACTTCTTGAAAAAGATGAAAAATATTTCCCTGTCATTAAAGAAATGATTGAAAAACGTCTCGGTATGGGGAAATTACTTAGAGATGCTACAAGAGTGCAAACAGAACAAGTTAATATGATTCTTTTTGATCTTAAAGAATATTTAAATGAGAATAATATTCAGGTCGAAGGTTAATATATATGAAGCCTTACTTAAATAAGTAAGGCTTTTTTCTTGACAAAAATAAAAAATTATAGTATAATATATATAGGAGTAAAAGATAAGAAGAAACAGGTGATAAATTGAGAAAAGTAAAATGCCCGATATGTGGTTTATATTTTGATAGAGATAAAGAAAAAAGTGTTCAAATAAAAACAAGATTTTATCATATAAATTGTCTTTCAGAAACCTCTGAGGGCAATAGGATGATTTTAGAAGAATATATTAAAGATATTTTAGAAATAGATAAGATTTCACCTTTAATAAAAAAACAAATTAAAAAATACACAGAAGAAGATGGCATGACTTATCTTGAAATAAGAGATACATTAAAATATTTTTTTGAATTAAAAAATGGAAATAAAACAAAAGCACAAGGTATAGGAATTGTACCATATGTATATGATGAAGCAAAGAAATATTATCAAAAAATATACGATATAACAGAAAAAGCAAAAAAAGTAGAAATAAAATCCAGTATAGAAAAAAATATTAGTATATCTCGTCCAATTTCAAAAGTAAAAAGGAAAAGAATAGATATAAATTCATTATAAGGAGAAGTAAATAACAATGGTTTATATTGATAAATTAGCTATTATGAATGTAATAGGTTCAATTTTTAAAGAAAGTTCATTTTTAGCAAATGAAGAATATACTTTTGCAGAAAATGATTTTTATGATCGAATACCGAAAATCATATATAGTGCAATGAATAATCTTTATTGCGATGGAATTAAAAAATTTGATTTTATAATTATTGATGAATACTTAAGTAAAACAAAAGTATATGAAGAATTTAAGCAGACAGGTATTGATTATCTTAAAAAATGTATTGATATTACAACTTTAGATAATTTCGATTTTTATTATGAAAGAATGAAAAAATTCACTGTGTTAAGAACAATGGATAGTTTTGGCATTAACATGAAATGGTTTTATGATCCATCTATATCACCATTAAGTGTAACAAAAGTTCAAGAACAAGAAGAACGATTAAATAGTACATCAAGAGCAGAAATGGGTATATTAATAGATAAACATATTGATGAAATTAAATTAAAATGCTCTGATATGGAAAATAAAGTGGGAGATCAAGTTGGGGAAGGCATGATGTCTTTATTAGAAGCATTGAAAGTTAGCCCAGCTGTTGGAGTTCCTCTTTATGGAAAATATATTAATACAATTACAAAAGGAGCACGACTTTCTAAATTTTATTTAAGATCTGCCGCCACTGGTATTGGAAAAGCAATTCCTAATTATACAATGATACCAACTCCTAAAGGAATAAGACGAGTTGATGAAATTCAAGTTGGAGATTATCTTTTTGATAGAAAGGGTATGCCAACTAAAGTAACAGGTGTTTATTCTCAAGAAACTCCTAAAGAAGTTTATGAAGTTCATTTAAACGATGGTAGAATAGCAGAATGTTGTAAAGATCATTTATGGACTTATAAGTTCAAATCAGCAGATGGTAAATGGACTGGTATTAGAACAAGAACAACTAAGGAACTTTATGATCAAGCAGCGGGCAGATATAGAATTAATGGTTATGTACGTTTTGCAATTCCATTATGTGATGCTCTTGAATATAAAGAAAAGAAAACTTATAAAATGGATCCGTATACATTAGGAGCTTTATTAGGAGGATGTTATCTTCCAATAAAAGGTGATAAATATGGACTTGATTGTGAAGAACGACTTGACTTAAAAAGAAAAATTGATCCTTTAACTATTGAAGAAATATTAAATCTTGAAGGTTGGGGATATGCTGAAAAAGCTCATAGTAAATATGCAAAAGATAAGTTTGCAATTAATCCTCATTGGATAATTTATAATGATGATGGAAAAACAGTTAAGAAAAAAGATATATTTAAACTTGTACCAGAATTAGAAATGACATCAAGTGAACATCGTTTTATTCCAAGAAAGTACCTTGAGGGTAGTATAGAACAAAGATGGTCTTTGTTACAAGGATTAATGGATGCATCAGGATTTTTTGATACTTGTTCACATGAGTTAAAATTCAGAGCTTACGACTCAGTTCAATTAAAAGAAGATTTTAAAGAACTTTGTTATGGTTTAGGATTAATGTGTACAGCATATGATGTAGATACATATGATGGATCAAGAAATACAGTAAAATTAAAATTAATGGCAGGAACTAAAGAAGATGTGTTTAGAACAGATACTTATTATCAAGAATTTACAAGAGTAAGACAGAATTATAATTCAGTATTCAGAGAATACATTGCTATTGATAATATTGTGCCCACGGGCAGATTTGTTGATATGACTTGTTTTACTGTTGATAATCCAGAACATTTATTTGTAATGAATGATGGTATAGTAACTCATAATACACGAACAATGATTGCAGATGCTTGTAATATTGCTTGTGAAGAAGTTTTTGATGTTGATAAAATGCAATGGATAAGAAATGGAGCCCATGAACCAACTTTATATATATCAACTGAACAAGAAATAGATGAAGCACAAACTATGTTGATGTCTTTTGTTTCAGATGTAGAAGAAGAAAAAATTCTTGATGGAGTACTAACTTTTAATGAAGAAGCAAGAGTAAAACGAGCGATTGAAATTTTAACTAAATCTCCATTATATATAGTAACTTGCCCTGACTTTTCTTTGCAAGATATAGAAAATATTATTAAAATTAATATTAAGCAACGAGGGATACGGTATGTTTTTTTTGACTATATACATACGTCTATGAAAATATTAGAAGAAATTACACGAAGATCTGGTGGAGTTAAATTAAGAGAAGATAATATATTGTTTATGTTGTCAGTAACTTTAAAAGATATATGTAATAAGTATGATATTTTTATAGAATCTTCGACACAGTTAAATGGTTCATGGTTGGATGCGACAGAAGTAAATCAGAACTTGCTGAGAGGAGCAAAAAGTATTTCGGATAAGATAGATGTGGGATCAATCATAATGCCTTTAAGAGAGTTTGAAAAAGACGCAATAAAAATAGCTTCTCAAAAAATGAATTGTGAAAAAGTTCCAACTATTGGTATTTGGTTTTATAAAAATCGTAGAAGTAAATATAAAGATGTTGTAGTTTGGTGTTATAATTATTTAGGAAGATGTAAATTAAAGCCAGCTTTTGTTACAGATGCGAATTATCAATTAATTGATGTTCCAGAATTAAACATAGAGGTTAAAAATAATGACAGAGTATTCTAAGGAATATTACGATAATATTAAAAATAAACTAAATATTGAAGATATAATAATGATATTAGAGTATTTTGGAGGTCAACCAATAGCAAAAGGTAGTAATATCATTATTGCAAAAACTATTTGTCATGGAGGTGAATCCCACAAACTATATTATTATGATAATACAAAATTGTTTAAATGTTATACAGATTGTGGAGAAGAGCCTTTTGATATTTTTGAATTAATAAAGAAGATTTATTGTTTAATGGGACAAGATATTTCTATTCCTTTTATAATTTCAATTATTGAAAGTATCATAAACAAAACTTTAACTAAAGGTTTTAATATAAAAAAATCAGATAATAAAGTTTGGTTAGAAAGAAAAGAAGCTTTAGTAGCTATTCAAAATAAGACAAATGAAGTTTATAAATTTCATACATATGATAATTTAATGCTAAATCATTTGGATAGAGTTGTTGTTGAAGATTGGGTTAAAGAAGGAATTGCCCCAGATGTGCAAATTAAATATAATATTAGATTTTATCCAGTAACGGGGCAAATAATTATTCCTCATTATGACATAAGTGGACATTTAATTGGTATTAGAGGAAGATATATAAGAGACGAAGATTGTTTGCTTTATGGAAAATATAAACCTGTATTTATAGATGGAACTTTATACTCTCATCCGTTATCGTATACGCTTTACGGGGTAAATTTTAATCATTTGTCAATTTTTCAAGCAAAGAAAGCTATAATCTTTGAATCTGAAAAATCTGTAATGATGTATGAGAGTTATTTTAAAGCAGAAAATAATATTTCCGTGGCGTGTTGCGGCAGTAGTATATCAAAATATCAAATTGATATTTTACTTTCTCTCGGTGTAAATGAGATTATTGTTGCTTTTGATAGGCAGTATAAAGAAATTAATGACAAAGAAAATATTAAGTATTTAAAAAATATTTTTAATATAGCTAAGAAAATTATACCATTTTGTAATATGAGTGTTGTTTATGATAAAGAACATTTGTTAAATTATAAAGATTCTCCAATAGATAAAGGAGCAGAAACTTTCATAGAATTATTTAATAATAGAATTTTTGTAACTAAAAAAGATTTAACATTTATAGAATAAGGAGAAAAATATGAAATGAAGTTTAATTAATGAATATGATAAAAATACAAGTATATTAGATCAAGTTTTAAAAAATCGAGGTATCAAGAGCAAAAGTTATTTATTCCTAACAAATAAAGTTTTACATTCTCCACATTTATTAGATAATATCGACCTTGCCGCAGATATTTTATTAAAACATTGTAAAGTTAAAAGCAAGATATTAATTGTAGCTGATGAAGATTGTGATGGGTATACTTCCGCTGCTGCCATGTTTAATTATTTGACAATTACATTTCCAGATATGTTAGAAAATATAAAATTTGTGATGCATGAAGGTAAGTTACACAAAATTATTGCAGATAAAAATGTGATAAGAGATTTTAATTTAGTAATTGTACCTGATGCAGGTTCAAATGATGTTAAAGAGCAAAAATTTTTATATGATAATGGTGTCGATTTAATAATATTAGATCACCATGAAACTGAATATACTTATCAATGTAATGAACATTTTGCATTAGTTAATAATCAAGCTTCACCTAAATATCCAAATAAGATGTTAAGCGGTGTTGGAATTGTCTGGAAATTTTTACAGATTTTGGATGAACGTCTTAATACTAATAATGCTAATTATTTTTTAGATTTAGTTGCCGTAGGTTTAGCAGCTGATATGCAATCGTGTAAGGAAGAAGAAACAGCTTATTTAATAAGAGAAGGATTAAAAAATGAAAATTTAATTAATCCATATATTTCTTACTTAGTAGAAAGGTCAAATTTTACAATCAAGGAACCTCTCGATATGAATTATATAACAGTTTCATTTTCAATAGCTCCTTTCATTAATTCAATGACAAGAGTAGGAACATTAGATGAAAAAGAATTATTATTCAAATCAATGTTATTTCATCAAGCATATCAAATGGCGCCCTCAACCAAGCGTGGACACAAAATAGGAGAAACTGAATATATAGTAGAACAAGCTTTTAGAGTTACTACTAATGTAAAAAATAGGCAGAAAAAGATTAAAGATGAAGGAACAGAATTTATTAAATCTAAATTAAAAAATTATGACATCGAAGGTAATAAAGTTATAATTTTAAATACAGAAGGAAAATTAAATAAAAATTTAACTGGATTAGTTGCGAATGAAATAGCTGCTGAATATCAAAAACCTGTTGCTCTTGTTACCCAAACAGATGAAGGATTAACAGGAAGCATGAGAGGATATGATAAATCTGAATTAAAAGATTTTAAAAAAATACTTGAGTCATGTAAAAATGTGTCTTGGGTTAGAGGTCATGCTAATGCAGCAGGATGTAACATAATAAATAATGATATTCCATCTGTAATTAAAGAGCTTAATGAAAAATTACATGATATTCAATTTGTGCCTAAATATGATATAGATTATATCATTAATCAAAATGATGAAGAATGACGAGCAGCTAATCAAATTATTGAAATTAATCAATATAACTATATTTGGGGAAGAGGTTGTGAAGAACCTTTAATTTTAGTAAAAGATTTTATAATTTCAACTGATAAAATTCATTTAATGGCAAGAGGAACTCTTAAATTCGAGTTAAATAATGAAATTACAGCTATTAAGTTTCATGTTTGCGAAGAAGAATATGAAAAATTGATAATGAATGATACAAATATGATAAAAATAAACATTGTGGGCAGATGTAAAGTTAATAATTGGAATGGCAGTAAATATGCCCAAGTTGAGATAGTTGATTATGAATTTAGTGAATATAAAGAAAATCAAAATCAAAAGCAAAAAGAATGGGTATTTTAATAAATACCCATTTTATTTATTGACAAATTATAATTTATTTGATATAATATAATTATAAAAAGGAGTGAAAAGGAGAAAATGGGACTTACTCAACAGCAATCAAATTGTTTAAAGACTGTAATTGATTTATACAAACAACGAAAAAAGATAATAACTATATCGGGGCCTGCTGGAGCAGGCAAAAGTTTTATTATTAATACTTTAATTGATGAATTAAATTTATGGGATAATGTTGCTTTTGCTACTTTTACAGGTAAAGCAGCTTTGGTATTAAGAGAAAGAGGTATGCCTGCAACAACTATACATAAATTAATATATGAAGCAAAATATAATCCAAAAACTCGAAGCTTTTATTTTAAGAAAAAAGAATATTTAGATGATAATATAGAATTGATTGTAATAGATGAAATTTCTATGGTATCTAAAGCGTTATTATTAGATTTACAAAGCTTTAATATCCCTATCGTTGCTCTTGGTGATGATGCTCAACTTGCCCCAATCGGTGAAGATAATGGACTTTTAATAAATCCAGATTTTAGATTAACAGAAGTAATTAGACAAGCAGCAGATAATCCAATTATTTATTTTAGTAAACTTATTAGAGAAGGTAAGATTGAAAGAATGAATAATGATAAAGTTAAAGTAATTTATCCAAGAGAATTTACATATGATATGGCTCCGTGGGCAGATCAAATATTATGCGGATTTAACAATACAAGAAAGCAATTAAATACCACAATAAGAAAAGAATTTTTTAAAACTGACTCTAAAATACCACTTGAGGGTGAAAAATTAATAAGTTTACGAAATAAATGGAACATTACTGATACTTTTGATGAACCTTTAATTAATGGTTCACAATTAATATTAAAAAGAGATAAGGGTTTAAAATATGGTGGAGCAACTTTAAAAGGAGATTTCGTAGATATAGGAACAAAATCAGAATTTTTAGATTTACAGGTTGCAACAGCTTCGTTTCTTAAAACAGAAGCTCCTGTCAATCCAACTGATAAACGAGCTATTTTAGATTTTGGTTATGCAATAACTTATTGGAAATCACAGGGCAGCGAATGGAATAAAGTCTTAGTATTTGCTGAAAATGTGCTAAAAACAGAAGAAGATTTTAGACGTTCATTATATACTGCTGTAACAAGAGCAAGAAATCAAGTAATAGTTATTTTAAAGTAGACTTTTTACTTGACAAAAAACAAAATATATGATATAATATATATACAAAATAAATTAATAACAAAATATGGTAGAAGTAAAAGGAGTAGAATATGGAAAGATACAAAATGGCATATTTGTACAAAATGGCATATTTACATAATCATACTCATTATTCTAATCTAAGAATTATAGATTCAACAATAAAGATAGAAGATTTAATTAAGAAAGCATATGAATTAAATTCTTCTGGCGTTGCTATCACTGAACATGAGTGTCTTTCTTCTCATGTAAAAGCACTAAAATTTTACAAAGAATTTACAGAAAAAAGTAATATTGATAAAAATGATTTTAAATTA
>ERZ1024365.51-NODE-51-length-18724-cov-7.875355_pt1 | contig 18724 bp, 30 predicted proteins | sample MGYA00520788_ERZ1024365 | MGnify/ENA primary metagenome ERZ1024365 (study PRJEB33242, sample SAMEA3444265) | Homo sapiens | biome: Host associated; feature: Gastrointestinal tract; material: Stool | place: Uganda | collected 2011-01-01 ... | reverse complement strand
TTGGTTTTGCAAAGTGTAAGTATTGATATAAACAATAAGAAGTGATAGAAGTCAGCCAGGGTTCATCCTTGGCTGTTTCTATGTATGGAGGGTTCAAATGGATACAATCCTTTATGAAAGTCTAAAAAAACAAAAAAAGCAGTTGGAATGTGACAAGTGCGGTTTTGTTTGGGAAGTGGATGAAACAGGCATATACAAATCTACTGTGATAAATGAAAATGGACAAGAAATGATAGTACAATTTTTCTTGTGCCCAAAATGCTATGAAGTATTTGTTATAAGCATTATAGATAACAAAATTAGGATGTACATTGAAAGGATCAAGAAGTTGGATAAGCGTATCAAAAGAATTGCTAAGTCCGGCGGCAATCCAAACGATGATGTCACTAAACGTTATCAAGTGTCACAATCAATGATGGCATATGAAAAGATGTTAAAAAACAAATACTCAAAATATTTGCACCTCAAATTTGAGGAAGCTACCACAAGCTCGAATGTGGAAAATAATCAAAAAGGAGAAAACGAAAAATGAAAAGAAAAGTAGCAGAATCAATTGTACCCTACAATCTGCAGATGTTTGCATCCACAAAGGATGACAAAAAGGGAGGAAACGGCGGAAGTGAAGAGCCGGACATCGATGATGACGATGACGGCAATGAGGATGATGACGATGATGAACCTGATGGTGGAAATGAAAAAACATTTACACAGGAACAGGTAACAGCAATGATGGCAAAAGAGAAAAAAGAAGGTCGCAAGGCCATGCTTAAAAAACTTGGTTTTGCCAATGAAGCAGAAGCGTCCAAGGCCATGAAGATTTACCAGGCAATGGTGAATTCTCAGAAGTCAGAAGAGGAATTGGAAAAAGAGAAAAACAAAGGACTTGAAGGAGAAAAGTCTGAGGCAGAAAAAAGGGCACAGGCTGCAGAAGACAAGCTGTCATGTGTAATGGCTGGTGTAAGAAAAGATTCAATCGATGATGCACTGGCGGTTGCAAAATTAAAAGTAACCGATGAAAAGACGCTGGACAAAGTACTTGCAGAAATGAAAAAAGAATCTCGTTATGTAGGCTTTTTCAAAGAAGAGGATTCTGATGACGACGAGGAAGGAACTGGAAATGAACCTGGTCATTCCAAAAAGAAAGGGAAAGGCAAGAAAGGTTCGTATGGTGCAAGCCTTGCAAAGAGTGCTGACAAAGGTGAAAAGAAGAAAACATATTTTTAAGGAGGAAAAAAGAAATGTTAAATCAGTCAGGTGTTCGTACTGTAGCGGGCACAACAAGAAAAACTATTCTTGTAGACGAAATGAACAGTACAGCATTTTCATGTAAAATTGCTAATACTGGTGTAACGGCTGTAGGTGGTAAAAAGATCGTTAAAGCCGGTACACCTCTTGCTGGTTCATTACTTGCAAGAGATACTGCATTTACAGTTGCGGCTGATTCTGGTGATCAGACCAAAACAAGCAATGCAGTAGGGCTGTTACTCCATGATGTGGATGTAACTGGTGGAACTGCCAATGGGCAGGTACTTGTGTTTGGTTTTGTAGATGTAAGCAAGCTGGACAGTGACGTGGTCACCAAGCTTACAGATGCTGCAAAAGCAAATATGAAGATGATTCAATTTGTAAAATAAGGAGGATAAGATGGCTAATATTTTTGATCTGGTTACTGCTGATGACATTACAGCGTACTGGGAAACAAAGGAATCAGAAACTGAGAATCTTCTCGGTGAAGAGTTATGGCCGTCACAGCAGAAGCTGGGGTTAAACCTTAGTTGGTTAAAAGGTTCACAGGGACTCCCTGTCGTACTGAAACCATCTGCGTATGATGTGGCTGCATTGAAACGTGATCGTATCGGTTTCGAAAAGGTAAGCACTGAAATGCCGTTCTTCAAAGAGTCTACAATGATTGATGAGGAACTCCGGCAGCAGTTAAATATGGTGCTTGAAACAGGCAACCAGGCTTACATCGATTCTGTTATGCAGAGAATTTTCGATGATGAGATGCGTTTGTTAAGAGGTGCAAAAGCACAGAGGGAAAGAATGAGAATGATGCTGTTGACTACCGGCGCCATTTCAATTACTGCAAATGGTCAGGCATATGATTATGATTACGGTATGAAAACAGAGCATAAGAAAGACGTTACAACAGCTTGGTCAAATGCCAATGCAACAATCGTTGAAGACATCAGAGGATGGCAGGATATGATTGAGGAAGAGACTGGTACAAGACCTGATCGTGCTGTTGCCAATAGTAAGGTTATGGCATACTTTGCCAACAACACGGCAATCAGGAATGCAATTTGGGGGAATAACTCTGCTGCTCCAGTAAGCCGTGCAAAAGTAATTGAATACTTACTTGAAGAGTTGGGACTTACTTTCGTACCTTACAGCAAAAAATACATTGATGAAGCAGGTGCTACAAAGCAGTATGTCCCGGATGATGTATTTTCATTGTTCCCGTCTGGTACATTGGGAACTGGTTGGTTCGGTACAACGCCGGAACAGTCTGACTTGATGTCTGGTAGTGCGGCAAATGTATCCATTACTGACATAGGTGTAGCTGTTACGACTTCCAAGAAAGTTGATCCGGTTAATGTGGATACCAAGGTGTCTATGATTTACCTTCCATCGTTTGAGGCAATTGACCACGTTGTCATTGCTGACCTGAGTGGAACGTAAGGAGGCAAATATGTTAAAGATTGTAAAGGATGGCAAGGAGCTGAAAGTTCCGGTAAGTGCTTACAAGAATTTTTACAAAAATGCTGGATGGTTTGTCAGTGAGGACAATAGAAAAATACATACTTCGTTCAATGAAGATTCGGAGTGGGACGAAGCACTTGCTGAGGAAGAACAAGAGCCTACCAAGCCATTGTCAGAAATGAACAGAAACGAGCTGGAGCAGCTTGCAAAGGAAATGGGGATTAGCCTTGCAGGTCTTACCAATACAAAACAGATTCGGGAGGCTATAAAGGCAGCAATGTAAGGAGGAGTAACTTGGAAGCATTAGATAAATTAAAGCTAATGGTCCGGGAGAATGATTGCCCATTTTTCACTGATAGTGAATTGGCATTCTATTTGGAAGAATGTGGTGGCAATCTTGAAAAGGCAGCATATCGCTGTTTAATCCTCAAGTCAGAAAATACAACTTTGAGTGTCAGTGGATTACAGTGTGCTGACACTTCAAAGTATTTTCGTAGGTTGGCACAAAGGTATAGAACGACCAATAGTGGTATTCTACCCGGAGGTTAAGGTTATGCAGATGGCTTTGTTCTTGAAAAATAAAGTGAACAGGCAATTGGAACTAAATGGTAGTACGTATGACTTTGCACATTACAAGATTGATGAATATAAGCAAGTGACAAATGAAGTAGAAAAAACGATTGAAGTTGTAGGTTTATTCCATACGACAAATGCTTATATCAAAGAGTCAACAAACGAGGGTGCAAGGATTGTTAGCAAACCACAGCCAATGATGTTAATGTTGTTTGAAGATAGTGAGAAATTATCCAAAGATGACAAAGTAGTGATTGGCGATCGTGTATACAACGTGGTGGGCAAAACAGATGTAAATCATTTTGGTGTTGTTTGTGATGTATCGTTGGAGTTGATGTGATGGCTAATGTACACATAGATGTAGATAACGTAATTGATGGTTTGTCCGGATTTGAAAAGAAAGCTGAATTGGCATTAAGGGTGTATGCTGAAACGGTGGTAAAGGATTTTGAGTCGTACGCAAAAAACAATAGACCTTGGACTGATAGGACAGGAAGGGCTAGGCAAGGATTGACTGGTTATGTGAAGGCAACAGAAATCGGTTATAGGATTGTTATAGCACATACCGTTGATTATGGTATATGGCTAGAATTTGCTAGAGAACGCAAATATGCCATCTTAGAACCAACGATCAGATTGAAAGGGCAAGACGCAGTGCAAGGCATGAAACATCTGTTGGATAGGTTAAAGGTGTAATATGTCAATATGGCAAACGATATTCAAAGAATTGGAAAAGAACAATGTAGACGTTTATCCGCCCGGAACAAAGTGTGGGGAATGCAAGGATAAATATGTTGTTGTTAAGCAAGACGGGAAGGCACAAGCAAGGTCATTTTCATCTGAGTTTGTGTACTACCTATTTTTGTTATATGTACCCAAAAATCAATATAGTGAGATGGACGGATATGAAGAGCAGGTTAAGGCTATTTTGGATAATGAATTATATCCAACATTGATGCCTGTAGATAGTACAATTCCAGATTATTACGATGATGAAGTAAAGGCGCATATGAGGAGTTTTGTGTACCGTAATTGTGTACGCAACAAACATTTATAGAGAGGAGAAATAAGATGGCTGTCAAAAAGGGAACTGAGATACCTACAATTGATGTCAACTTAGTGACTATCCAAACGTATGGTGTTTCAGATGATGAAATCATCCTTGATACTGCAAACAAAATTACAGTAACAGTAGCAACTGAAACAACAGACAAAGTTGCACTTATTGTCAAAGGAAGATTGATTGCACAGAAGCCTGCAACTACTACAGTAACGGGAAATACAATTGTATTGACCGACAATGTATTCAATCCTGAAGTGGTTTCAATTTTACAGGGTGGTACAATTACAAAAAGTAGCGATGGCAATGGCGCAGTGACAGGTTATAAGCCGCCGGTTGTTGGTTCAAGCGATACAGGTAAATTGTTCAAGTTGAAAGCGTATTCGGCAATTTACAATGCTGCTGGTGTTATTACTGGTTATGAGTGTATCACATATCCGAACTGCCAAGGTGTGCCTGTGGCGTTAAGTTCTGAAGATGGTGTGTTCCGTGCTTCTGATTACACTATCAATTCGGCGCCGGCAAAGGGCGAGGCACCATACGAGATTGCAATTGTAACGGAGTTGCCAAGTGCAAGTTAAAGTCTGAAAGGAAAAGATAAAAATGGAAAATGAAAAGAAAGAGCTGAAAGTTACAAGTATTGAAGAGTTGATGGAGGTGGCAAAGGGAGCAATCGTGGAATTACCACCATTTGCTCCGGGACATCCATTTGTAGCAAGATTAAGAAGACCGTCAATGTTGGTGTTGGCAAAGAGAGGAAAAATCCCGAATAGTCTTCTTACATCGGCAAACACGTTATTTGAAAGTGGTGCAAGTGCAGGTTTCGATTCAATGGATGAAGATATGATGTCAAAGTGCTTTGAAGTATTTGATATCATATGTGAAGCTTCATTTGTTGAGCCAACATATAGGGAACTGAAAGCAGCAGGAGTCGAGTTAACAGACGAACAGTATATGTTTGTATTCGGATACTCGCAGAATGGTGTGGCTGGGCTGGAATCCTTTCGTAGCGAGTAATGAAATATTAAGACTTCTGGGAATGTATAAAATGCTGGATATGCATTGTCGTCCTTCTGAATTGTTGGAGATTAACGATGCATATACAGCATTTTGTTTTGATGAGGCTTGTTCGTATATTTTGGGCAAGATGCGGCAAGGTGAAGAGCCTGTGCCAAAGGGAAAAAGTGATCAACCAAAAGTGTACGAAAAGCCATCGGATTATTACAAAAAATTTGATTAAAGGAGGAAAGGGCTATGGCAATCGATGTAGGTAGTGCGATAGCTTATTTGGACTTAGACACAAGCAAGTTCAAAAAAGGGTTGAGCTCTGCATTAGATGGTTTGAAGACTTTTGCTGATAGCTCTCTCTATGCAAGCACCAGATTAGATGGATTAAGTATATCCATGGCTAATGCTGGTGGTACAATGTCAAAATGGTTGACAGTGCCAATTGTAGGAACTGGTGCGGCAGTCACAAAATTGACAAGTGATTTTGAGACATCAATGTCCAAAGTACAAGCAATATCCAGTGCAACTGGCGATGAAATGTCACAGTTGAGGGATAAAGCAATTGAAATGGGTGCTAAAACAAAGTTCAGTGCAAAAGAATCAGCAGATGCGTTCACATACATGGCAATGGCTGGTTGGGATGCAAAAAGTATGATGAATGGTATTTCAGGTATCATGTCATTGGCTGCTGCGGATGGACTTGATTTGGCAACAACGTCGGATATTGTTACGGATGCATTGACGGCATTTGGATTACAGGCAAGTGATTCTGCACATTTTGCAGATGTATTGGCACAGGCATCTAGTTCAGCGAATACCAATGTATCAATGTTAGGTGAGTCGTTCAAATATGTGGCGCCTGTAGCTGGTTCGTTGGGGATGTCAGTAGAAGATGTTGCAATTGCTTTGGGTTTGATGGCAAATAGTGGTATCAAATCTACACAAGCTGGTACAGCGTTGAGATCAACACTAACTAATCTGGCAAAACCTACAGATGAAATGGCAATGTTGATGAACCAACTTGGAATAAGTATTACTGACACTGATGGCAACATGAAATCGTTAAGAGAAATCATGGTGATGTTGCGTGAGAAGTTTTCAGGCTTAACGGCAGATGAAAAAGCAAGCGCTGCTGCTACATTAGCTGGCAAAGAAGCAATGAGTGGCTTATTGGCAATTGTAAATTCATCACAAAGTGATTTTGACAACCTGGCAAATGCGATTGATAATTCTAATGGTAGGGCTGATTCAATGGCGGATACAATGTTGGATAATTTAGGTGGTTCAATCACATTGTTGAAGAGTGCATTGGAAGGCCTTGCAATCAAGATTGGTTCTACATTAACACCAACATTGAAAAAAATAACTGATTTCATAACTGGGATAACAGAGAAGTTAAACGAAATGTCTGATGAGCAAGCACAACAAATTGTTAAGATTGCTGCTGTAGTTGCGGCTATTGGTCCTATGCTGTTGATTTTTTCTAAAGTTGTGGCTACAATATCCGCAGCAGTGAAGGCATTCAGTCTATTTCGTTCTGGAATAGGTTTGGTGGCAACAAGTATTAAGGAAACGGTAGCATTGGCTAGTAGTGGCTTTTTGAAATTGGGCGCGCAAGCTGGTGGATTAACGGGCATTATGTCTAATCTTGCTTTGGGATTCAGTGGTACATTGTTGCCAATCATGGCTGTAGTTGCAGCTATTGCAGTTTTAGTTGCAGCATTCGTGGATTTGTGGAAGAACAATGAAGAATTTCGCAATAATATCCTTGATAGTTGGAATAGAATAAAAGAAGCGTTTGATAACTTCGCACAAGGAATTGTAGACAGAATCAATTCACTAGGATTTGATTTTGAAAATCTTGGAGAAGTTTTTGTTTCGGTATGGAAAGGCGTCAAAGATATTTTGGCACCAATTTTTGAAGGAGTCTTTTCAATTGTTGCGGCAAATGTAGAAGCAATCTTGTCCAATATATTGTCTATCGTAGATATAATCGGTGCAATATTTACTGGCGATGGCGAAGGATTGGTGAAAGCAGTAAAAGACCTGTTTGGCAACTTAATTTCATTTCAACAAAATGTTATTAGTACGTTTATTGGGATGTTTCGTGACGTTGGCAAGAAAATCTTAGAGATAGCTGGTCTTAATAAGTTGGCTGATCAATTTGGGAAAGTATTTGATTCAATTCAATACTTTGTTGAGAATATGCCGCAAATACTGAGCGGTATGTATCAAAACGTTAAGGAAAAGTTGAGTGCATTTATTGAGTCAATCCCACAGACAATTGATAGTGTGATAGAATCAATCCGTGAAAAAATTAACGAAATAGTTGAGAATGTTGAATCGTTCTTCACGGAGACGTTGCCAGAAATAGCAACGCAAGTTAGTGAGTGGTTCCAGAATTTGCCATATACAATTGGGTATTATTTAGGACAGGCAGCATACAAAGTATATGAATTTGGTTTACAAGTAGTTGGCTTCTTCACTGAAACGATTCCATCCATCATCCAAAGTGTAGTAGAATGGTTTGCTATGTTGCCAAGCAGGATTGGTGAGGCGTTATTGGAGGCATACAATTCTTTCTTGCAATGGGTGAGCAATGTTAAAACATGGGCAAGTGAAGAGATACCAGCCATGATCGAAGCTATAAAAGACTTCTTTATGGGACTACCGGCAAAAATTAAAGAGGTACTTGCCAATGCGTACAATAATGTTGTGTCCTGGGGAACGGATACGGTAACTAGCGCCAAAGAGACAGGTCAATCGTTTATTGATGCGATTATAGGGTTCTTCAAAACGTTGCCAGACAAGATTGATGAATGGTTGAAGAAGTGTATTGAGACAATCAAGAAAATAAAAGATAAAATGGTAGAAGCCGGCAAATCAGTTATGAGAGGATTCTGGGATGGATTGAAAGAGGTATGGGGCAAGATACTTGACTGGTTTGATAGCATAGGCGATAAGATTTCAAGCTTTTTTAAGGGCATCAAAGATGGATTCAATGATGCAAAGGATAGTGCAGAATCATTAAGTGGTAAGGTGTCTGGGTCACATGCAAACGGTTTGTCGTATGTGCCATACAATGGATATTTGGCACAATTGCATGAAGGTGAAAAAGTGTTGACCAAACAAGAGGCACAGGAGTATAATGAAGGTAGAACAGGTGGGAACGTCTATAACTTCTATGGTACTGAAAAATTAGACCAACGCCAAACAATAAGGGAATTTGAAACGTTCCTGAAAGAGTTCGACAAACTTGGAGGTTAATATGATAGATAAGATAGTGTTATCAAATCAAGAATCTGGTGACAAGTTGGAGCTTAACAAAGATGGCACTGGTAATTTTATTTTGGATGACGAAGGTATAGATTGGGGTAGCATTGGTACTTCTATCTATACCTACAAGAGTCCAAAGCAAATAGGCAACGAAGTGTCAGGCGTAGATGTTGAGTCCAGAACAGTTATAATAACAGGGTGGTTGTATGGCACACAAAACCAGATCGAGAAAAAACAATTTTGGTTGGGCAATTTTGTTGTACCAGGACAGGCAATGCGGATATCGGTCAATGGCTATTACATTGAAGGTTATCCACAAAAGACACCTGTGTTTAGTTCAAAGGTAAAAGAGAATAACGAATATATGTGTAAATTTGTTATAACTCTTTATTGTGGTAAGCCAGAATTCACCAAAGAGAACGCGGTGGTAGTGGAGTATGGTTCAGTTAGTGGGGCATTCCGTTTCCCGTTCCACTTTGTACAAAATGGAGAGGGAGTTGTTTTTGGGGTAAAAGAAATTGAAACGGTACGCAAAGTTACGAACGAAGGCATACATGACGTTGGTGGTATTATCACATTGAAGTGCAATGGCGAGAGTTTGAGCAATCCAAAGATATTCAACATCTACAGCCCAGATGAATTTATTGTCATAAATAAAACGATGCAATTTGGCGAGGAGATACATATTGACACGAGGCACAACAACCAAGACGTAATTGGGGTTGTTGATGGTAAAGAAAGCAATTACTTCAAATATTGGGATTTCGAGAACACTTGGCTACAATTCAAGCGTGGCGACAATTACTATGCAATAACGTATGAAGGTATAGCAGGTATATTGGAGGCAACCATTGAGATAGACAATGTATATTACGTGATTGAGGGGATGTAAATGAAGTTAGAATTGTTTGATGCTGATTTTGTTCGTATTGGTAACATAGTTAAATATTCGTATGCATCCTATGAAGGTGATTCAACAAGCTATGGTACTTTTCTTGTAAATTGTGAAAAAAACGAGAAAATATTAGCATTGTTGCCACAGGTTGAGTATATACTGTTTGAAGGCACACACATGGGTGTACTCAATTACAAGGACGTTGATTCGGTAGAGTCAGCAAGAGAAATAACATTGAAGGGTTACATGCTGAAAAGCATATTAACGTATCGTACTTTATTCCCGCAATTCAACGAAACATTGGAAGCACGTTCAATGTTAAATGCATTAGTGGCAGTAGGTTTCATAAATAATGTCAACCCAAACAAAAACGAGAGTAGGATGCAAGTAGAAACACTGGAGGAGCCAGAAGGCACTAAAAAGGTAACATTACAGGTAACAGGTTCTGATATCTTCGACGAGTGCCAAAAGATAGCTGACAACAACGAACTTGTATTTGATGTGGTACCAATATTACAAAAGTATGATGAAAAAAGTGGGAAGTTAGCAAACGTCAGTCAATTGTTGTTCAAATCAAGAAAAAGAAGGGACTTGACGATTGGTAACAAAGAAGGAAACAATCCTGTAGTGTTCTCATACAGTTTGGATAACATTGAAACAAGTAGTTTCACAGAATCCAAAGAAGGGTGTAAAAACGTTGTTATTATTGCGGGTGAAGGTACATCATCGGAACGTGTAATTGAATTTGTATCTGACGAGTCTGTTGAATTAGAGGCAGACGAGCATACATTAGCATTGATGCATATGGATTCTTTGTCAGATGAAGTTGATCGAACGTTTACAATGACGAAAGGAGCTACTGCTTCGTTCACAAATGAGAACACACGTTTTGGACGTAAAAGTGGATATTTCAGTTCTGAAGCTGCAACTGGTTTCTTTCAATTCACGAATCCGGTATACCCGGCAAGTGATGTGACTTGGGAGTGGTGGGAATATAGAGTACAGCCATACTCAAGCACATCAAAAGCACCATGTGTGTTATGTACGGATACATCTACGAATGCTTATGGTGCTAGGTTAATGAGTGATGTATCAGGGCAGGACTATTTGGTGTCACGGATTGGTACTGGAAGTAGCAGTGTGAATATCGTTGCAGCTAACACACCATCTGGTACAAAAATCTACAATAAATGGGTACATAGAGCTGTAGTTTTGAAATGGAAGTTGGGCGACGATGGAAAATACTATCCAACAACATATTTTTACGAGGACGGGAAATTATTCAGTAGTTACACATCTGATAATGGTAGAGCAGCAATTGCAGCAGTTTACAAAAGTACGAATGGTTTTATAGGCAAGTATAATGGTGGGCAAAGTGCTATAATGTACATTGAGGAAGTGCGCATTTCAGACATTGCTCGTTATTCAGGTGTTACGTATGAGGTGCCATCGTTACCATTCAATGTCAAAGCAAAGACGGAATACAAACAGCTATCAGGTCTCAAAAGGAAGGAACTGTTTGTAGATGCAAGGGATTTGCAATCTGAGGATGATGAAGGTAAGGTGTTGACAACAGAGGAATATAAGAACCTTTTAATAGCACGTGGATTAAGTAAGCTGGAGGACTACATCACAATCAGGAAAGTTAATGCAACAGTTTCATTAGACCATGGGAAGATATATCAATACGGTGTAGATTACGAAGAGGGTGATGTAGTAACAGTTGTGATTGAACCATTATCGTTTCGTGTTGATATACCGATTGCAAAAGTGACGAAAATTGTTCAAGGGAGTCAAACATATTTTGATTTGACATTTGGAGACGTAAAAAATTTCATTCAACAGCAACTTAGGAAGGAGAAATTGTTATGAGTATGGAGAGCGGTTTTTTTGATGCCATACATGATAGTGGCACAGGAAAGTATGACAGAGAATATTCGTCTAGCCAATTTATGGAGTTATTTTCACTGTTCTTCACTAGCGGTATTTTTGCAAACTATGGGAAGGAATTTGCTGTAGAAGCAAATGGCACAATGAATGTTATGGTTGGCACAGGTTTTGCATTTATTGATGGTGCTTGGTTGAAAAATACAGAAGACTACCAAGTAACGATTGTGAGCAATTCTACGTCCAACAAAAGGATCGATGGCATATTCTTAAGAAAAAGTACAATTGATCGTAAGTGTGATGTCGTTTACCGTGCAGGTGATGTAACACCAATCAATAGCAATGTGACAAAAGAATTGTTGGTTTGTAAAATAAATGTCGAAAGCGGTACAAGTGCATTAACACAGTCCAATGTAGTGGACATGAGGGCAACAAGCGATTGTGGTTTTGTGGCAGCAGCAATTCAACAGTTGACAGTATCTGAGTTATACGCTCAATTTACTCAGCAGTTTACTGAGTGGATGGAGGCTGAACAGCAAGATTTCACAACTTGGTTCAATAACATCAAAAATCAGTTGACGAGTGATGCTGCTGGCAACTTACAATTACAAATCGACAATTTAGTAACGCAAAGCAATGGTTATGCAACAAAAAGTGAATTGCCAGTGTATACATATGACGAGTCGAGTGAAACACTTTCAATAACATTGCCGACATTGTAGAGGTAACGCGTATGGATATAATGGAGCAAGGGCAAGTTATTTTATTGAATAATAACAAATGTGCCAAGATATTATGTGATAGTGGTGTAGTGAGTAAGTTGCTTGTGAATAACAAAGAAATATTCACACGCAAGTTGTTTTTCATAAAGGAAGGTATATTACCAGAAATTGGCAAATATTATTTGTCGGTAACCCGCCGTGTAAGGAATTTGTTAGATAAAGATTATCATACATACTCGGCAAATTATAATAGGGTGAGTTTCGTCGTTAAATACGATTCGTCTACGGTAATAAAAGATATAGCTTGGCTTGTAATTAAAATACCAGCAAATGAAGAAATCGTGGATATGCGGCAGTTTGCTGGTGACAATTCGTTAAAGGAACTGGAAAAATACTCATATGTAACGCCTAACATTGTTAAGTCATTTTTTAGTGGAAAATCAAAAAGTGTATGTTGTTACTTGAAGAATGTTTTCTTTACATATAGTTCGTCCGTAACTTGTACTATACATAGCGTAAGAATAACTTATACTACAAAAAGTGGTAAAAAGGTAACAAAAGAGACGAGAATCCAAATAACATCAATTGCAAAGGACTATGTGATCGAGGACATATGCAATATAGGCACTGAGGACACGGATATTGATATTGGCCGAGGTTTGTTATTTATCTTTTTGGGTGACATAGCAGGCAAAACTAATAATATACGGATGGATATTATGTTTGAATCGTTTTACTTATATTATAAGGAGGGGACGGTATGAATACAATATCAGTGATTGGTTGTATCATTGGTGTAATAACTTGTTTGGTTGGTGTATCATCTTTTATATCTGCCATGTTGACAAAATCGCGCCAAGATGGTATAATGGTAGCAAAGATAGATCAGTGTGTGCAGGGCATATCTGAAATCAAAAAAGATATAAAGGATAAGAACCAGCAACTCGATCAAATTCTTGACCAACATACAAAAGACATTGTAGGGATGAAGGCACAGATCAAAACATTGTTTTCGTATGTCAAAGAAATCAAGGAGGAAGAACATAGTGGTAGATGAAGAAAAGTTGGAGTTGACTAATAGGTTGTTGCTTGAAATGGTAAAAAACCAGAAAGAGAATTTTGCCAAGGCAACTAGAGCTTATATAGCAACGTTATGTGGATTGTTGTTGTTAATGATTGCTATGGTGGTTGGATTCTTTTGGTATGAGTCGCAGTTTGAAATCACTGATACATTAACAACGGAAAGGACAATCACACAGGAAGTGTCTGGAGACGACTCTGATATTGTTAATGGTAATCAGTACAATGATAACGCTGTGCACAACCAGGAATAGGAGGTGTTGTAAATGCCTGCAAAACAAACTGTTGTGATAAAAACTACGAAGAGTAGAACAAGGACTAAAAGAACAACTAGCACAGCAAGTGCAAACAAAAATGGAGGACGTAAACGTTGTTCTTCGTGCGGGAGGTTCATGTAAATGAGCAAACATATGAACATAAAACATGAAGTACAAAGGAAACGCAAAACGGAATTTTATGACTTGTTGGATGAGGCAATGCTAAGTGACAAAGAGAAGTCAATGATGGAAATGTATTATGCACAAAGGAAAGATGTTGGATACATAGCAGATGCATTGGGGTATTCAAAAGCTGGTATTATGAGGATGCATAGAAAAGTACTCGAGAAGATTGAGTCGTTACTGTAAAAGGTAGCGGCTCTTTTTTTTTTTGTGTATTTTTAATATTGTTATAATACACAAAATGTCAATTTGTCCTTTTTTAGATAGGTTATAATATAATCATAAATAAAAAGGAGGACAAAGAGATGCCGAATTTTGGAATACCGTATCAAAATCAATATGGTAACTTATATAGTGGCCAGTCAATAAGCAATCCAATGGTTGGTTATCAAGAGAGGATGTTGCAATTGCAGCAGCAATATGGAATGCCTCAACAGGTGCAGCAAATGCCGCAGCAATATCCACAGCAGGTTAATTTGTTGCAAGGCAAGATAGTAGATTCGTTGGATGTTGTAAAGGCAACTGATATCCCAATGGATGGCAATTGTTATTACTTCCCAAAGGCTGATGGGACAGAAGTGTATGCTAAACGTTGGTTGCCAACGGGTAAAACGGAAGTGGTTGTATATAAGCCGTCTATAGAAGAAAAGGCGGATAACACAACGATGTCAGAAATGCCCAATCAAATATATAACGACATGATGGCGAAATTAAATGGCATTGATGAACGTCTTGGGAAAATGGAAAAAAGTTTAGGAAACAGGGGCACGCAAACGTCACGTAGCAACAAAAAGGAGGAGTCCGAATGATTAACCCAATGCAACTAATGCAGATGTTACGAGGCGGAAATCCTCAGCAAGTATTATTGAGCCTACTAAACCAGCAGGCTGGAAACAATCCGGTAATGAGAAACGCATTGGATATGGTTCAGAGAGGTGACACAAAAGGTGTTGAGCAGTTGGCAAGGAACATGGCCAATGAGAAAGGAATAGATGTTGACAAGGCAGTTGCAGACATTCGAAAGCAACTTGGCATGTGAAACTAAAATGTGCGCACATTTTTAGTATATAAAGAAGGAGGAACAAATATGTTTCAAAATGAAGGTTATAGCTTAGCAGACATTGCTGCCGCTACAGGAAACAATAACCGTGATGGTTATGGATTCGGTGATGGTGGATGGTTCATTTGGATTATTCTGATCTTCGCAATCTTTGGTGGTTGGGGCAACGGCTTTGGCTGGGGCGGAAATGGAGGTAATGGCTTGAATGGTGCATTAACAAGAGGAGAGCTTTGCCAGGATATGAATTTCCAGGGCCTTGAGAATGCTGTACGTGGAGTACAGAGTGGACTGTGTGATGGTTTCTATGCACAGAATACAACTATGTTGCAGGGCTTTAATGGATTACAGAGCAATCTGTGTCAGGGATTCAATGGTGTGAATGCCAACATCAATAACCTTGGTTATCAGATGCAGCAGTGCTGCTGTGAAACCAATCGGAATATTGATGCAGTACGGTATGAGAATGCTAAGAACACTTGTGACATTATTCAGGCAAATAATGCAGGTGTTCAGAGGATTATTGACACCATGACTCAGAATGAGATTCAGAAGCTGCGTGACGATCTGCAGACTGCTAACTTCCAGTTAAGCCAGCAGGCACAGAGTGCAAACCTGATCAACAGATTACAGCCGACACCGATTCCGGCATACGTAACTTGTTCACCGTATCAGGCACAGCAGATGTATTACGGTTGTAATGGTGGCTGCAACTGCTAATGGATGGCAGTAACGAATGGTCGTTTCTTGATATATTGACAATTTTTTCAGTGGTGCTGCAGGTAGCCGGTTATCAAAATGATATGAGGCAGTCAACCAATGATGACCTTATGTCAGAGATACACAAACAAAATAAAGATTATCTTGAGGCGATCATTCAAAATCAAAAACGAATATTGAGTATCTTGGAGAAATCCATGTCTACTGAAAAGTAGTATTACAACGAGCAAGGGGTAGGCATATGCTTGCCCTTTGTTTGGTTCATAAGGAGGAGTAAAGATGGCTGAGTATACAGCAGTTGCAGTACAAACAGTTGCTGCAAATCAAAACGTAGTACTTACCGAAACATCAGTTAAAGGTACTAAATGCATCACACATCGTGAGGGTAGTGGTATTGTAACTTTGAGAGGAATTGGCACGCAATGTAGAGCAAGGTTTCTCATTGAATTTGGTGGCAATATTGCAATCCCGACAGGCGGTACAGTAGAAGCAATTCAGTTGGCAATTGCTATCAGTGGTGAACAACTTGCAAGTACAACAATGATTGTTACGCCGGCAGCAGTAGAAAACTTTTTCAATGTGGCGGCAGCAGTTTACATTGACGTACCAGCAGGATGTTGCGTAACTGTATCTGTTAAGAACACAAGTACACAATCTGTATTAGTACAGAATGCGAACCTGATTGCTAATCGTGTAGCGTAGGAGGTAGCATATGCATAGAATGAAACAATTCATGGAGAAACTGGAAGAGGCTGCGAACGTTGAATTTTCAAAAGGTACAAAGTGTATCGATACAGACGAGATGGGCAAAGTAATCGATATGATTAAGGATTGTGCCATGACGATGTATTATTATACTGTGTACGAAGAAATGAAAGAAGAGGAAGAATGTGGCCGGAGATACTACGACCCGTATCGTTATGCAGATGGAAGATTCGCACCAATGGGTAGAGGTACAAGAAGAGGTTTTGAAGAACCGCCATACTGGCATATGATGCCGGAGCATACAAAAGCAGAATGGATGCTTGATAGGAGTATGGATGACGGAAGGATGTACACAGGTATGAAACCGTCACGTTATGGTTATAGCCATGACGAGTATATGAAGGAAATGAAGATGCATCCCGGTCAGGATGAAGAAAGCAAACGTATGAGGATGGCTAAACTGGACGAGCATCTGGAAGATTTGGAAGACATGGCCAAAGAAATGATAGCTGGTATGTCACCGGAAGAGAAGCAGGCTTGGAGAGTAAAGCTGAATAAGTTAATCAATATGTAAAGGAGGTTGGGAGCAGTTTTCTGCTCCCTTTCTTAATATGAGAATAAATGTGAATGATATTTGGTGGGAAATAGTGTACACTTGGGACAAAGAAAATTTGAAAAGAGAAGATGGGACGGTTACGTTTGGGGTAACTGATAATAGGCAAATGTGCATTTATGTGTATGCAGGGTTATCAGATTACATGAGAGAGAAAGTGTTGACCCATGAATTGGTTCATGCATGGATATATTCATATGGTATCATGCTAAGTGTACAACAGGAGGAAATGATATGTTGTTTTGTAGATACGTACGGTCGGAGCATTATTGCACAAGCTGATCAGCTATTGTACGGACAACAAATAACAAAAATAATTTGAAAAATAATTGTTGACCTTTTCGTATACTTCATGTATACTATAGTCATAAGATAAATCAAGCACCTAGGAGGGTAAAACAAATGGAAACTATTTATGATGGAATGGAAGCAAGAGGATGGACCAAGGAGTCTTCTCATCAAGGATTGAAAGCGTTTATGGAGTGTACAGTATTAGCTGGCAATCCATGTTACGATTTCAGCAGCAACAATGATGAAAGCTATCTCAACCAGTTATTAACATTTATGGTAAGAGACATTGAGAAAGCTACAAAATAAACAGCAAATTGCCAAGGATTGGAGGATAAAAAAATGACAAAGATGGAAATGTTGGAGTACAAAAGATTTGCAAAAGAAGGATGTAAAGAAAACGGTATCAAGGTGAATATCAAAGACATGGTTCTTTTGGAAACCGGAAGTGGAGAAGGAAGGCTGCACTTCGTAGGAAATAAAGAGCTTTCCATCAGCTACGTGATGTTTGAAGATGTTAAGACAAAGAAACAATATCAGGTTTATTATGGTGTAAAATATTACGACGAGAAAACGCGTTCACTTTATTATGTTGAAGAATATACCGCATAAATAAAATAAAGCCCTTTCGCCAAGTGGTTAAGGCACTGGACTTTGACTCCAACATACACCGGTTCGAATCCGGTAAGGGCCGTTAGTCCGGATGGACACAAAAAGAAAGGAGACACTGAGATGTCAAGAGAAGAGTTAGAAAAGTGGAATTGTGAAGGATTGGCACAGTATTGTAGAGAACACAATATCCCTCACTACCACGGCAAGAATCGTTTCCGGAAAAATGAGATGGTAGATGCAATTATTGGTCAGGAAAATAATTCCCAGCCAACTAAAGAAACACCACCGGAAACAGAAGAAAAGCAGGACGAACCAAAAAAGAAGTTGGTAGTGAATGTGTCACAGTTACCGGGTACACCGAAATATCTCGAGAATATTGAGGTAGGTAATTTGGTAGCATTCAAGGAAGGGTCTGGCCGTCTTAATACTGCGATGGTTAAGAATGCCTCTTTCAAAAGGAGACAATTAAGGCTTGAAACCAAATACGGAAAAGAATTTGTTGTGGGCTTTGATGATGTCATCTGGGTAAAAACAAAAAACAGATGGCCACGTTTTGTTTTAGACATTCTGAAACAGCAGCAGAGAAAGAGGAATAAAGATGGAAAGAGTTCTGCAGGACAAGAAGAAAGACATGGAGTTGAAACAGCAGGTAATTGAGCTGTATCGTGTTGAGTCAAAATTCAAACAGATGAAAAAGGAATACGAGGCAAAAAAAAGTAGCCTTGTTGTAGCAATTAAGAACCAGATGTTTTGTAATAAAGGGCATTGGAGCGAATTTCAATTTGGTGCTAAGAAAGGTGACCAGAAAGTGGTTATGAGCGTCAAGAAAATAGAGCCAACGTCCATTGTTTGGGATACCGATAAATTGGAGCAGGTCTTAGATAAAGAAGTATCCAAACAGGTAATTGAGAAAACATATGAAATTACAGATTTTGTTGGTTTGGTGGCATATCTTAAAACATGTGGTGTGAGCCCAAAGAAATTCAAAGAGTTTGTGGCAGTACACAAAAGTGTTAATGAACAGTCAATGGACCAATTGGAAGCAATTGGTGGAATTGATCGCAATGCAATTGAAGGATGCTATA
>ERZ1024365.48-NODE-48-length-19515-cov-8.302364_pt1 | contig 19515 bp, 38 predicted proteins | sample MGYA00520788_ERZ1024365 | MGnify/ENA primary metagenome ERZ1024365 (study PRJEB33242, sample SAMEA3444265) | Homo sapiens | biome: Host associated; feature: Gastrointestinal tract; material: Stool | place: Uganda | collected 2011-01-01 ... | reverse complement strand
GGAAATTGCCCGCTTGCGGTACGCTGAAAAACTTTGCCAAGTAGATATTGCAGCGCGAACAAATTATTGTAGAAAATCTATCAGCACAAAACTAAAGACCATTCAAAAATATTTTGAATAATTAAATTCTAAGCACTCATGCGGGTTTTCCGCGTGGGTGCTTATTTTTTTTTGCCGCTCATTGCCCATTCGTTACACACACGATGTTTAAAACCGATTTAAAATAAACGTAAAAGGAGGCAAAGCCATGTGGCACAAGTTTAACCCGAATCCTCATGGGAGCAGCGTTGGAGACTGTGCTGTGCGTGCGGTGGCAGCTGCTACCGGGCAGAGCTGGGAGCAAGCTTATACAGGGCTAGCCTTGATGGGGTTTGCCATTTGTGATATGCCCAGCGCAAACCGCACATGGGGCGCATACCTCCAAAAACAAGGTTTTAAGCGAAAACTGGTGGAAGCAGATTGCGCCACCTGCTACACCGTGGCAGATTTTGCTCGGAAGTACCCGCGCGGCGTGTATGTGTTGGGCTGCTCCGGTCATGTTCTGGCCGTCATCAACGGCGAGTGGTGGGATAACTGGGATAGTGGTGCAGAATGCCCGATTTATTACTGGTACAAGGAGGATTAAGCCATGCCTTACAACCCGTATGGATACCCGATGTACAGCCAGCCTATGCCGGATCAGCTTGCACAGCTGCGGCAAGGAATGGGCTACCAACCGCCCATGATGGGGCAGCCGACTACGCAGACTGCACCGGCTACGCCCTCCATCATTTGGGTGCAGGGCGAAGAGGGTGCAAAGGCCTATATGGTCGCCGCAGGCAACAGCGTTCTACTGATGGACAGCGAAAACAGTGCCTTTTACATCAAGAGCACTGATGCCAGCGGGATGCCGCTTCCCCTCCGCGTCTTTGATTACAAGGAGCGCACCACACCGGCAAAGATGCCCTCGCAGACGGCGCAGCATCCCGGAGGGAAGTATGTCACCCGTGAAGAGTTTGACGCTCTGGCGGCTCGCTGTGCAGCACTGGAAAAGCAAGAACCGGCAAAGCTTGAAACGGAGGTCAAGTAAGTATGTCAAATCCTCTTTTTAACGCACTGGGCGGCGGGATGCCTGCCATGCCAAATCCGATGGGACAGTTCGGGCAGATGATGCAGCAGTTCCAGCAGTTCCGCGCAAACTTTCAGGGCGACCCAAAAGCAGAGGTGCAAAAGCTGCTGCAATCCGGCAAGATGTCGCAAAATCAGCTGAACCAGCTTCAGGCGATGGCGCAGCAGTTCCAACAGTTTTTTCACTAAGTCGTAACCGTGGCCACGGTTAAAGCATAAATACTATTTAAAACACACGAAAGGAGTACAAAAATGTCTCTTTCTTCCGATTCTGCGGTTCTGACCATGCCTGTTCAGCCCGCAAACACCAACGGCAGCAACGGCTTTGGCTGGGGCAATGATGGCGGCTTGTTCTGGATCATCATTCTGTTCCTGTTCGCTTTCTGTGGCGGCTGGGGCGGCAACTGGGGCGGCAATGGCAATGCAAACACCGGTGCCGGTGTCATTGACGGCTACGTTCTGACCTCCGATTTTGCCAACATCGAGCGCAAGATGGACGGCATCAACAACGGCCTGTGCGATGGCTTCTACCAGCAGGCACAGCTTGTCAACGGCGTGCAGCAGACCGTGAACAATGGCTTCATGTCCGCTGAGATCAGCCGAGCAAACCAGCAGGCGGCGTTCATGCAGCAGCTGTTTGCCATGCAGATGCAGGCACAGGAGTGCTGCTGCGAGAACCGCTCTGCCATTCAGGGCGTCAACTACAATCTGGCTACCCAGTCCTGCGATACCCGGAACACGGTGCAGAACACCACCCGGGACATCATCGACAACCAGAACCAGAACGCTCGCGCCATTCTGGACGCGCTTACTGCGCAGCGCATCGAGGCAAAGGACGCCAAGATCGCAGAGCAGAGCCAGCAGCTTTTCGCTGCACAGCTGGCCGCGTCTCAGGCGGCCCAGAATGAAACCCTGAAAGCGTACATGAGCGGTCAGCTGGCTTACTACAACCCGCGTCCGGTTCCGGCATTCCCCGTTCCTGCCCCCTATCAGTATGGGAACTGCGGCAGCGGTTGCGGTGCCTGTGCATAACCGAATTATGGCAACTGACTATGATCTGTAGTCTGTTCAGCCCCAGAGCTGATTTTGCAACCAGAGCGGCGGGGCAATAGTCTCGCCGTTTTTTCTATGAAAGGAGTTTTCTTATGACAGTAGCAGAACTGAAACAGCAGTTCGTTGACCATCTGGGCAGCATGGACAAAGAAAAAATGAACATGGTTGACCTGAACATTTATGTCAATATCCTGAAAATGGTTTCTGATATGGACAAACCGGATCAGACCGCTATGCTCATGGATATCTGCAAACGGATGTACAAAGATCCGGAACCCATGACACTTACTGCCGGCACACCTGATTTCGCTGAAAAGGAGGTCGCCGATAATGGCTGAGTTTTCCAATTCCAATATCGTGACCGTTCTCGCGGGGCAGAATCTTCCTGTGACCGAAACCGCGGTAAAAGGTCCGGCTTGCATCGTGCACCGCGAAGGTGCGGGCATTGTCACGCTGCGCGGATTAACCAACAACCAGTGCCGAGCACGTTTTAAGGTGAGCTTTGGCGGAAATATTGCTATTCCCGCCGGTGGCACGGTCGAAGCGATTTCCGCTGCGCTCGCTATCAACGGTGAACCTCTCACCAGCGCGACCGCTATTGTCACCCCGGCGGCAGTCGAAAATTACTTCAATGTGTTCGTGGCTGCGTTTATTGAGGTGCCGCGCGGCTGCTGCGTCACTGTGGCTCTCAAAAACACCAGCACGCAGGCAATCGAAATCGCCAACAGCAATTTGATTGCAGAGCGCGTTGCATAAGGAAAGGAGTACAACATGAGTAAGAATCTCTATGATCTGCGGGAAATGCTCTGCGAAGAGCTGGATGAGTACAACCGCGATGCAAAGAACGGCCTGAATGAGCGTACGTTGGATACCGTTCACAAGCTGACCGACACCATCAAAAACATCGACAAGATCATGATGCTGGAGGACGGCGATTACAGTCGCTCCGGTGAGTGGGAAGCCGACATGCGCGGCAGCTACGGCCGTACCGAAAACTACAGCCGAGGCAACAGCTACGCAAACCGCGGGCAGCATTATGTGCGCGGTCACTACTCGCGCGGCGATGGCCGGGAGCGGATGATCTCTGACATCAAAAACATGATGCAGGACGCGACCGGCACCGAGCGTGACGCATATAAGCGCGCTCTGGACATTCTGAGCAATATGTGAGAAGGAGGGCGGCAGGCATGGACATCGTGGAGATCAACGAGCACATCCGCAAACTGAAATGCGAAGAAACAAACTGGCAGAGCGTGGAAAAGCTTGCCGCCCTCTGCACTGTGCGAAATGAGTTGAGCGAAGCGGAAAGCCGGGAAAACAGCCCCGCTCCGCAGCCTGAACAGTTCAGGCAGATAGAGTATTCCACAAGACCGCAAGAACCGCAGAGCGAATTTGTAGAGGCTGCAAGTGCTGTGCCTTTTGGCGGTCTAATGCAGGTGCTTGACGAGCACATGAAGGCAATAAAGCTGGTGTACCCAAAAGAGTATGAGCTAGTAATGCGGAAGATTGTCTCTTTGTCTGAGTGACAATACCCAATAGGTAGCTTATCAGGGAGTTTATGCTGAAGGCACAGGGAAAGTAAGTCGCCCAGCCAAAAACAGCCATACATAGCAGCAGTCCCAGAGGATCCTGACGGTTCCTCTGGGCTGTTTTTGCGTTTATAAAGCTGTTTTTCAGCGGTGTGTTACCAAAAACGTTACCATGATAAAGAAAAGAACGTCAGTTCTCAACGAAATGACGTTCTTTTTGCATGGTGGAGGCGATGGGAGTCGAACAATTAAAAACGATTGATTGTCGTCAAAAATGCATCTGTGATGCATGAAAGAGCGAAGGAATAACACAGCTTTGTTGGGTTATGCCCGATTCGTTTTTTGACATTTAGAAAAAAGAGTGTTGCCAAATGTGTTACCAGAATCACCCTTGAGCCTTCCTGAATGCAGCGGTCGTTGCAGCCGCCAAATCTTCTCGCTGACCCTGCAATTCATGATGGTACACGCCGGAAGTGTCCATATTCTTGCTGTGACCAACCAGCATTTTTAGCTGGCTGTCAGTCAGGACGCTTGATTCAACGCTGACAAAGGTGTGCCGCAGCTCGTAAAGTGAGACTTTCGGCTCAAGCCCGTTTGCTTCCTGATACGATTCCCAGCGGCGATAGAGCGTATGCTCTGAGGGAATCTGAAACAGCGGGGTATTGTAGTTTAGCAGTATGCCTTGAGCCTTTAGGAGCTGTACCTGCGACTCATAGGCATCCCGTGCTTCCTTGCCCATGTCAAAAGAGCGGATGGCGTTTTCATTCTTTCCGGTGGTCTGCTCCCGGTGCACGTTGATGCTGCGCCGAAGGTTGACCGTGTTCCCTTTGATGTCTCCGTACCATAGGCCGATTAACTCACCGGGGCGCAGGCCGGTCGCAACTGCAAAGCGGTAGGCGTAGATATATTCATCAAATACCAGCTTTCCATAGTAGGTGCGGGTGTCTACGCTAAACAGAACCTTTAGGGCGGTGGGCTGCAAGATCGTGCGTTTCCCCATTCTGGCATTCTTCGGGATAGACAGGTCGGGGTGGAGCGTCGTGTACTTGTTCCTTCGGCACCACTTGACAAAGGCGGTTTCCGCAGCCCGGATCGTCATAAGCGTCTTTCGGCTCAACGGCTGGTTTGAGATGGGCTTGCGCTGGTTCTTTTTCTGAGACCGCTTCCTGAACGAAACGTCAATTGCCTTTTGAAGATCGCCCTCGGTCAGCTCGTCAATGCGGATATTCCCGCAGGTCGGCAGGATGTAGCAGTCTCCGTAACGCTGGCATTGTGTCACATAGGACGTGCCGCAAGTCAGTTTCAGCTCTTCCACCCACTCTGAGTAAAGGACGCTGACCTTCTTTTTTCCGTCTCTGATTCTATCATCAAGCCATGCATCCGCTTTTGCGTTTGCTTCCCGTTGTCCTGTTCGGCCCGGCGTGCTGCTGTAAAACCGCTTGCGGGTGCCGTTCTTCTGAACCGCGATGCACCAGCGTTTTTCCTTTTCCACCCAAAATGCCGTGTTGACCCGTTTTTTCATAAAATCCACCTCCATACACAAGGGTACACTGTGCCGCTGCCCTTTGGTCGGCGGCGTTTTTTCTTTGTTGTGGGGCAGCTTCCGGCTGCTTTTTCCCGCACCACGGACAAAAAGAAGCACTATCCGGGATCTCCTTCCGGCAGCATGGTCCCACGCATTTCATGGCTTACTCCTTTTTCTGCCCGATATATCCGAAGGCACCATTTTCAGCAGCGGTCCTTCCGGCCTTGTAGTCGATCTTCAGGTCGTCAATGGGAGGATGCGGAGCGTCCGGGCATGGGTCAAGACCCGCGGTCTGCGCATAGGTATACTGGTCTATGATGGTCCCGCACACGCTGACCCGGTTATTCAGAGGGCAGTGCAGGTTTGCAGCTATCTCCGATATGACAGCAGGCGGGCTGCTGCCGTGACTGCCCTTCAATATGAAGAGAAGCAGCCTTTTCGTCAGCGGCGGCAGGTTTACCACGAGACGGCGCAACTCCGCGTTTAGCTCATCGTCGGCCTTGCCGTCATCCGGCACTGTGTACAGATCTGGGTGGATCATCTCCATGAACACCGTGATAGGTGACACCCCGCACGCCGTGCACCAGTCCATGATCTCGTCACTGTCCGGGCTGGACTGCCCTTTCTCCCAGTTCTGCACGGTGCGCTCGTTCTTCTCGATCATGACTGCCATTTCCCGCTGGCTCAAGCCCGCTTGCACACGCGCTTTTGCAAGAGCAGCACCAATTTTTGCAGCTGTAAAATAACTCATACACACCTTTCCCCCTCGAACTTTCCCCCTCGAAAATACATTGCGTGATATAAACAGAAAACGGCGCAGAAAAAATCTGCGCCATTCGACAAAATTTACACCAATTTCTTTTTCCTCTGGCGCGTGGTAGAATTTGGTACATAAGTTGACACAATTGCCAAAAATCAGGAGGAAAACAAAATGAAAAACGGTCAAACAAGCAACAAAGACCCGGAAATGACCATCATTGACGGAATGCCCGCCAGCGTGCTTACCGGCACAGCCAAAACCCCGCAGCCTTGGGAGGATTGAGCCATGACCAACAACAAAACCGCCTGTTTCTGCAACCACATCCGCGCCGCACTTGCCTGTTACGTCGATATGACCCCGGAGCAGCAAGCCCTTGCCGCCATGTACGCTAACCGCAAGATCACCGGCTTGCACACCCTGCGCGCCGCAGCGGTCAGCCCCGGCGGGGAGTGTGCCGCACAGTTGTTGCAAAAAATGCAGCGGCCGGACACCGGCAATCAGTAGTAACGCGCATATTTTGCGCGAAGTCAGCGTAAACCGCGCGTTTTTCGCTTAAAAGTGCGCGTAAATGTCAAATTTTCAGCGCATTTTTGCGCAACTAAAATCGATTGACGGCCACGACAAACTGTTGTAAAATGCAGTTGTAAACAAGTTTACTTATCAAGCACGCCTTTATTCTCCTCTAACTCAGCCTGCCCTATATCGGTCAGCTCGTACTTTCCTTTATCGGTCATACGGATAAAACCCCGCTTTTCCAGCGTTTGAAGGTGGTAGCCAACATTTTTTATTCCATATTGATACCACCACAGCCCCGGGTATCCGTGTCTCGGGTGCGGGTAAATACCATAGGAGCAGTATTTTAGCAGTGCAATCTCTGCACGGTATAGACCCCGCCCAGATGACTTTTCTGCTGCGACTTGCTCCGCAAACGGAATGACACGTTTTACACCGTTCACGGCGTCCAACGCAAGAGACGGCGCATAGTCCCTGTAATACGATGGCTCTTGATAGTACTTTTGCTCTTCTTCCGGTATGGGCGGATCCTCGACCATACAGATGGAGAATGCGGTGAACAGATCCACGGTCACACCTCCTTCAGTTCCTCAATCTTTAAATCAAGATATGTCCTTGAGCGCATCGGCATCCTGTCAAAAAACGGTTCAAAAGAAGCATACCATCTTTGATTGGAATTTGCCTTTCCGCGCTCCGTCTTTAAAGCGGAAAGTTTCTGAAGCTGCTTTTTGTAGGAATTGTCAATCAGGCAGTTGACCGTGTCCGCAAGATTATCTTCGTCCTTTGCCTGCTCACGCATACCGTATAGATCGCCAGCAAACGAGAAGCCTTTTCCCTCCAGTTCTATCATGTCGTCCAGACGCTCAAGCGCAAAATCAAATCTGGAAAAGAACGTGCTTGGGTCAGCCGTTTTCTGCATGATGGACAAAGAATCCTTAAATTGACCCATGAAAATGGATGCGTTTTGCTTGTCGATTTCGTTCTGGGGATCCCGAATGATATCTTGTACCGCTTTATCCTCGTTTTCAACAGTTTCCACACGTTTTGCTTCATCCAAAGAAACGCGGTATTCTGTTTTGTTGTAGTTTACTATAACAAGAAGCGATATAAGGAACGGGATGCCAAAGAAAAAAGGAAAAAGCGCAAACCCGGCGGCGCTTCTATCAAATGCGCCGCTTGCAAAAACGGGATATGTGCACACAGCACCGGCAACGATACACCCAGCAAGCTGCTTGTTGCTTGGTTTTGCATTCTTCCAACTGACAGGCTCTTGCTTGTACCTCTGCTTTGCAACGGGCTGCTCATAGCTTTGCTTTTTTCTTACAGATGATGAAGAAAGCATCGCTTTCACAAAAGCCCGCTGCGTCCGCTTGCTTGGCGTGACCGCCTTGCAAACCTTCTTGACCCATTTTTGATTTGCGCGGTCTCGCTGATCGCAAATCCAAACCTTTCGCCGTCCACCACGCGCCATACCGTACCACCTCACACACTATAATAAGGAGGATAAAACAAAATGCAGGACACAACTTTCAGCTCGGACGAAATCAAAAGAATCATCGAAAAACTAAAGAGCGACCCTGCATTCCGTAAGAAAGTCCTCGATATTCTAAACAGCTGAATCACAGCAACTCCCGAATAGCATTCTTTTTCGCTTCTGGGGCTGCAAGGATACGCTTAAAAAGGTCAACATCTTCAGGTGACAAGTCTGCCATATCAAGCTCAATGCCGTCCAAGGCGTTGGGCTTTTCTTTTTGCTCAGGGGCAGCCGGGGCAGGTACAGGGGAAGGATCATCGGTTTCGCCGTTGAGGTATGCTGCACTGGTGTTCAACTCTGCGGCCCACACCTCAAGGATTTCAGGCTTCACCCTTTTGGTGCGCTTGAGGTTGCTGCCAGCTTTTGACGGCAGACCAACGAGGTCATAGAGGTGTGACTGCATCTTCCCCTGCTCCTTGCACAGATTCACAAAACGTACAAACTGAAATGTTCCGGGCTCTATCAGATCGCTATCGTCAAAAACATACCTTTCATTAGACGATTCGTTGTCGTATCCCGTTTTTAGGTATTCGGCACTCACATTAAAATACGATGATATTTTTGAAATTGAAGCCTTTGAAGGAAGAGAACCATGCGACCACTGCGTTGTAGTTGCATTTGAAAAACCCATTTCGCGGGCAGCAGCAGCGGGGGATACACCTTTTTGACGGCATAAATCTAAAAAGCGGTCGTAAAACATAGTAACCCTCCAAATGAATTTAGAAAATTTAGAAAAACTATTTACATCTAAATCTAATAGTAGTATAATAGTTAATGTAAGGAACAGCTATCCTACATAAATAATACTACTATATCAGTAAAAAAGCAACAAGTGAGGTACAAAACATGAAGGACTTCAACCTGAAAATCTCCGAGATCAAAAAAGTCGAGCGGTTTGCAGCAAAGGAATCTGGCAAGACCTGCTTCCTTGCAGCTATGAGCTATTCCGGCACTGATGTGTTCGGTTGGCAGGATGTGCTCTGCGAGATGGACAGCACCGAGAGTGGCGAGTATGTCAGCACCGTTCATCTTTGCGTCGACATGAACGACCGCCGCCGGTCTTATGTGGCCCGCGTAATGCCCACTGTTTGATGATGAAAGGAGGGCTGAACGATGAAGTGGTTCAAGGATTCCGATAGATACGTCCGTGAGGACGGTAAGTGCTACATCCGGCAACGGGAAGTTCGCATCAATGGCCGCTGGTGCTGGCGATGGTGTGTGTATGGTGATGTGGGAGGCCAGTACATTGATGATGTCATTGAGATGTTCAAAACCCTGAAAGCTGCAAAAGCTGCCTACTCCAATATCAACCCCGCCTGACGATGACCTCTGGCACAGGTCGAAACCACCCGACAACCAGCCGGGCAAGGTCGCGGGAGCCACCGCACAACACAATATTTTTTTGGAGGTACGAAATATGTCTGCAAACGTTGAAACGATGTTCTATGTCCGGGAGAAGCCTTGGCACGGTCTCGGCACGATGGTACAGGAAGCACCCACCAGCGCAGAGGCATTGAAGCTTGCCGGTCTGGACTGGACGGTCGAGGCCCGCGATATGTGGCTGAACGGCGGCTATGAGCCGATTCCCGGCTACAAGGCAAACGTCCGCAGCTCGGACAACAAGGTTCTGGGCGTGGTCAGCAACAAGTACCGCATCGTCCAGAACGCGGAGGCTTTCGCGTTCACAGATGCGCTGATCGGCGGCGATGTCCACTATGAGACAGCGGGCAGCCTGCTTGACGGCAAGAAGATCTGGCTGCTGGCAAAGCTGCCCGATTCCGAAATCTGCGGAGATAAGACCGAGCCTTACGTCTGCTTCTCCAACACCCATGACGGATCCGGTGCTGTCCGCGTCTGCATGACCCCAGTTCGCGTGGTCTGCAACAACACGCTGAACCTTGCGCTGGATACCGCGCAGCGAGCATGGAGCGTCCGTCATGTGGGCGATATCAACACCAAGCTAGTAGAGGCCCGGCAGGGCTTAGACATGGCCAATAAGTACATGGACGAACTTGCAACCCGCGCCGACCAAATGGCAAACACCACGGTCAGCGATGCCCGGTTGCGGGAGATTCTGGACAACCTGTTCCCTGAAGCGGACGATATGACTGACCGCCAGAAGCACCATGTGCAGGACATGAAGGACGGTTACATGGTCTGCATGATGGCCCCAGACCTTGCAAAGTTCCGCAATACCGCATGGGGCGCGGTGAACGCAATGAGCGATTTTGTCACCCACAGTGCCCCGCACCGCAACACGAAGAACTATCAGGCCAACAACTGGAACAACGTCATGGGCGGTCACTGGCTGATTGATGCCATGACCAAGGCCGTTTCCCGGTAAATCAGAGGGCTGCGCTATCTGGCCTGACGGGCACTTTGAGGTTAAAAATGACCAGACGTGATGAAATCGACGCAGAAATCAGAAATCAGGCCGTGCGCCTGTATCCGCGCTGCGCCGCTCTATTTGAGTTGCCGAACATGGTTTACTGGAAGATCATGCAGGATAACACCCTGCGGCACAAGCCGTACAGGGTCAGTGAGGAACACTGCAAGAAGATCATCCTTGCAATGCCTGAGTTTGGTTAAGGAGGGAAAACGATGAATGAGAAAGAACGCCAGAGAGCTTCCGATGTAGAAGAAGCCCGCGCAAAGCTCCTTGAATGCTTTCCCGGCAGTTTTATCAATGTCCGGGACGAGTTTATTGCCCACCAACGCACGAACCAGTATTTCCTGCTCAATAACTGCCAGACGGTTGAGGACATCGAGGCAAAGGTTATTGAATGGCTTTCGCGGCCAGCGTTCAAAACCCAGCCGTATTCGCAGGAGTGGCGAAACCGGCGGTTCCACGAATTTATGCTTGCGGGGGTCAATGCTTTTCTTGATACCGATTTCTCGGAAGATGATATGGAGCTGATCTATACCTATATGGGTTGTGGCATCAAGCACGGTCTCACCATGGCCTTTATCGACCACGACATGAGCATGAAGTGGCTCAGAGAGCATATTCCAACTGAAAGGACATCAGGCGGCATTCCTGATGTCGCTTTGGTAATCACCACGAAAGAATGACCAGCAGGCACCGGCTGAAAGGCTGGTGCCTTTTTATGTCCGATGTGGTAAAAACAATTAGAATTTTTAGAAAAACTATTTACATCTAAATCTAATAGTAGTATAATAGTTCATGTAGAGAGCACCACAACAAACAGGAGGAACAGAAAATGAAGAAGTCCTACATCGTCGCAATCGACTACCGCGCAACCTGCAAGCCCATGACCACCGATTACAAGGTTCTGGAAGCTGACAATCTGCTGGACGCAATGAGCGAGGCAGAGAGCTATCTTGACACCGAGAAGGTTTACCTGCTGATCATCATGCAGGCAGACAAGGCTGGCCACAAGGTCAAGGGGCTGCCCGGCATCAGGGAGAACACCTACATCGATCAGATCACTAATCGCGGCAATGGCTGGCACCGCACCGATGCCGCCCACAGCGAAACCGCTTGGAGCCATACCATGTGGGTGGACGAAAGCAAGAACGCCCAGAACATCGACAGCAACGAAGTTGCTTGAAGCCCACCTGATGATGGCCCTGTGGCAAGGGCCGAAACCACCCGGCAGCCAGCCGGGCAAGGTCGTGGGAGCCACCCACAGAAAGGAGAACCGATATCGTGTCGAAGTATTACACCACCAAAGAAACCGCCAAAGCACTTGGCGTATGTCAGGCAAGGGTCCTTCAGCTCAGGAAGCAGGGCCTGCTGGACGCTTATTCTCACGGAGAGAAGGGAAGCAAGAGCAAGTTCTACTTCCTCGCTGATGACGTTGAGCACTACAAGCAGAGCCGAGACAACCCGGATCCGCTGCCGTTACGCAAGGTCAGCACCAAGGAGACCGCCTGATGAACGGGCGCAACAAGTACTGGCGGGAAGCCCGCTGGGACAAGAACCAGCCTGCACGGCTGGCACACATCAAAGAAAAGAGGTCGAAAAAGCATGATGAAGGTCATACAGGGCACCTTCCGGCAGATTCCGTACTGGAAACTTCGGGGCCGGTTCCACAGCTGCGGCTACCGCGATCAGGAAGTCGCTAGGTACATCGGCATTGGCCGGGACACCATGAGCGGCAGGATGCAGGGGCACAATCCGTGGACAAGCGCAGAGATCACAGCAATGTGTGAACTGCTGGACATCCGACAGGATGAGATCGGGGAACTGTTTTTCCCCTCACTTGAGAAAGGAGAATCCGCATGAGAATCAAATCTGGCGTTTTTTACTGGCTGGCCGTAGCCAGCGGGGGCGTTGGGATGCTGTTCGGGCTGGGCTTTGAGGGCAGCTTCGAGGCCATCGGCATCATCTCCGACACCGACTTCATCACCGCGATGGTGCTGCTGCTGGCCGCGCTCTTCTTCATGCGGATGGGCTTCGCCGCCGAAGCGCGGGAGGAGCAGGAAGCCAGTCGCCAAGAACCGGAGTACCTGCAGAACCGGAGGGACGCATGAAAAAAAGCCCGCCGGTGCGCCAACACCGGCAGGCTGCAAGGGTTGATGGATTTTACAGGTCACATCAACCCGAAGATAGCATATTTTCGGAGGATTTTCAAGATGGAGAATGAATTGACCGTCCGGGTGGAACGCCCGGCAATTCCGGCCATGAGCTGGAACAAGGACGAGGTTGAACGGAACCTTGACGAGATGCTGGCGGCCTACAAAGGCCGGGTCTATACCCCGGAGAGCATCAAGAGTGCCAAGGAGGACCGGGCAAAGGTCAACGGCTGGGATAAGCAGCTGGGAGCTGCTTCCACGGCAGCGAAGAAGATCTACATGAAGCCGCTGGAAGATTTCCAGCAGAGCATCAAGGAGATGCAGGGCAAATGCAAGGAGATTTCCGGAGCGATTGACGCACAGGTCAAGGCTGTGGAGGCCGCCGAGAAGGAAGAAAAGGCTTCTACCCTACGCCTGATCTACCGGGACAACATCGGTGAGCTGGAAGCTCTCATTCCGTTTGAACGCCTGTTGGACAACCGCTGGCTGAACAAGACGTTCGCCATTGCGGAAGCGAAAAAGACGCTGTGCAAGGTCATTGAGGGCGTTCGCAGCGACCTCGACTTTATCCGCGAGAACTGCGGAGAGGATGTCGAACCCTGCACCACCGAATACCTGCGCAACCTGAGCGTCAACGAGGCCGTCCGCGAGCATACCCGCCGCGAGAAGTCCCGCGCAGCACAGAGGGACGCAGAGGCCGCCAGAGAAGCGGCAGAGCGGGCGCGGATGTCGGCCCCGGTAATTGTTCCCCCGACCGCAGAAGAACGCGAGATGCGGGCGCAAGCCGCCGCAGCAACGCAAGCTGCCGCATTCATCACGCCGGATGGCCGGTTGGATGTCGAGGCGATGCAGACGATGGCTGCCGCGCAGCCCAGCGCACCGGCCCGCAAGAAGTATTATTTCTGGGTCGAGTTCAGCCCGGAAGACATCAAATGGTTCCGTCAAGCTGCCAAGGAACGCGGGTTCGATTTCGGCAGCATCAAATAATCTTCAACACTCTAGGAGGTAACAAAAATGGGTTTCACTTCACGCGCTGGTGCTACTGCACCGAATACCACTACCACAGTTCAGAGCCGCTCCTTCGCTGCTCAGGTCAAGCAGAGCGAAGCGATGCAGCCGGTCGCAGAATCTAATCCGGTTGAAATCGAGAGCATGGACGGCCAGCATCTGACCGTCACCTTTGACGATGTGCGGAACTTTATCTGCAAGGAAGCTACTATTGCAGAGTGCCGTATCTTCTTGGAAACGTGCAAGCAGTACCACCTCAACCCTTTCACTAAGGAAGCCTACCTCATCCACTATGACAACAAGAACGGCGATACCGCCAGCACCATTGTTCTGGGCAAGACGTGCTATATGAAGATGGCCGAGCGTCACCCGCAGTATGACGGATTTGAAGCTGGCGTTATCGTGCTCGTGCCGGAAGTTGGCGAGATTATTCACCGCGAAGGATCCATCGTCTACGAGGACGAGCAGCTGGTCGGCGGCTGGGCTAAAGCCTACCGTAAGGACCGCAGCCGCCCCTTCTACGAAGAAGTGAAGCTGAGCGAATACGACACCAAGAAATCCCTGTGGGTAACGAAGCCTGCAACGATGATTCGTAAGGTGGCCCTCGTCCACGCGCTGCGCGAATCCTTCCCGGCCACGTTTGGCAGCCTCTGCGATGAGAGCGAGGTTCCGGTAGATGCAGAAGCATCCTACCGCGAGGTTGAGGACGAGCAGCCCAAAATCGGCACTATGCAGCCCCGCAAACTGAAGCCGAAAAAGGAGCAGCCTGAACCGCTGGCAGTCGAAACCACCGACACCAACGATGATCCGTTTGGCGGTGATGGCGAATGATTATCAAGACGAGCACCGGTGCAATGGTGGCCGGAACATTGTCCCGCGACCCGGAAATCAAGGAAACGCGGACTGGAAACCAGTTCTTGAGCATGAGTGTCAAGGCGCACAGCGTCAAGGATGATTCCGGCAAGTGGAACAGCGTTTTCGTGGAGTGCTGCATCTGGCGCGGTTTGGACCGCTGGGATGGACTGCTGCACAAGGGGGATTTTGTCGTGGCGTTTGGCCGGGAGCTGAAAAGCCACGAATCCAATGGCAGGACCTATTGGAATCTCGATGCCGAGGGCGTTGTCGTTGGCGGCCTTGTCAATGCAAGCTGGGTTCAGATTGCAATCGACATGATGCAGCCGCCGATCGGACAGGCAGGAACCGATGACTTTGCACCGGTGGAGGACGAAACACCCTTTGACCCCGGCGCAGAACCGGCGCAAACGGCTTTTCCGGCTGAACCGGTAAAACAACCCACCCCGGCGGCAGCACCCGACTACAAAGGCGATGACCGCCCGATTTCGGACACGGACGACCTGCCGTTCTGATTCACCGTAGAGAGAAAGGAGGTGAGCGGATGGCAATTTTTCGTTGCGTTTCGCCGAACTTTTGGTCAGACCCGAAGGTGGACGATGACTTCACCCCGGAAGATAAATACTTTTATCTCTACCTTCTCACCAATCCGCACACCACTTTGAGTGGATGCTATGAGCTGGGCAAGCGGCAAGCGAGCAGAGAGCTTGGATACAACGAAGAGACCGTAGACCGACTTATCCACCGAATGGAAACTGTTCACAACGTTATCCGCTATGACAAGGCAACGAAAGAGATATTGTTGCTTAACTGGCACAAGTACAACTGGTCGAAATCGCCAAAATGTCTGAAGGGCGTTGAATATTCGCTGCAAAACATTAAGAGTGATGCGTTCAGGAAATACTGCGCCGATACCCTATCTATACAGTATCGGTACAGTATGGATACAACTGTATCTGTAACTGCTACTGTAACTGAACCTATTACTAAAACTATTATCTATCCAAATAGAGATAGCTCAAATAATAGTAAAGAGAAAGACCCGGCAGTTGATGCAGACCTTGCAAGGATAGTCCAGCAGTATGAAGCGTCCATCGGGACGTTCCCACGGTCTGCTCTGGATAAGCTGCAAGGCTGGCGAGAGGTGTTCGGCACCGAGATGATCTTGCTGGCAATTGACCGGGCAGCGGAAGCAAATAAACGGTCGTGGGCCTACATAAACGGAATCTTAGCCAGTTGGCAACGCGAAGGAGTTCGGACGGTTGGCGATGCAGCCGCGAGCGACGAGAACCACAAGAGGCCGACCGGAAGAGGCGGAAGCCCCCGGAAGCCTACGGAAAGCACTAGAGACCAGCTTTCCCGTGTGTTGGGCAATATTGACAAGGAAAGAGGGCTTGAAAAGTGACAAAAGAAGAAACGGCGGATTTGATCTTGATGAACGCGACGCTTTACAAGCAGATGATGAAGCCGTTGACCGACGAGGAGATGGAAGCCACGATCAACGAGTGGACGTACCAGTTCAAGGATTACCCCGGCGAGGTCGTCAAGAAGGCGTATCTCGCGGCGCGCCGCGTCTGCGTCTACCCGATCTCGGTCGCGGATATCTTCAAACAGCTTTCCAAGAGCCTTGACCCGGCGGTGGAGTGGGACGCTATAACGACGGCTTCCCACAAGGCGCAAAGGTATCTGTACTGGCGGAGTTGCCCGATGATCGTCGGAGTTGACGACAACGGGCAGCCCATCCGCAGCGACGGGCGCGAGGAGCTGAAAGAACTGTTCGAGGAGCTGCCACCGGCGGCAAAATTCTACATTGGCAGCGTCGGCGGGCTGGAAGAGTTAGCTCAAACGCCGGATCTTACATACCGGCGGGTCGAGTTTTTGAAACAAGCGCGGGAGTACATCGCCACCGCGCCACGAGAAGCCGCCCGTTTGAGAGCCGGAGACACACCGGCAAGACTGGAGGCGGCCCATGAGTGATGTCAAGAAACCCATCCGGCTGGTCGATGTTGGTGAACTGGAAGCTGACCTCAAAAAAGACCTCGCGGAAGAGGAGGCCAATGGAAAGGCTGCGGACATCCTGTATTGCGAGAGCATCAGCGACGAGCTGTCCGATCTGGGCAATTTGCCCACCATCGACCCGAAGAGCCTGCGGCCCGTGGCGCGCTGGGAAGAAATTCCCGGCTCCTATGAGGTCTGTGCCGGGAAAAACGGCTCATGGTGTGTACCAGTAACTCGTTGCTCGAACCCGGAATGTGGAGAGGTTAACCCGTGTGGCCTTAAAACGCCATTTTGCCCGATGTGTGGATTCAGGATGGAGGATGTGCCCTATGACGGATAAGCGACCGATCGACGCCAACGCGCTGTACGAGGACGTGTCCCGCATGGGGCTGACGAATGGGAGCGCACTCGGAAGGCACAGCGGAATGGCAGACGCCATTGCGCAGATGATTCAGGATGCACCCACCATTGACCCCGAAAGCCTGCGCGGGCACGCAAGGTGGGTGAAGGACGAAAACGTGAAGATCATCACCGTGGACGCCTACGGTAACACGTTCGGGTCCCCGGCGGTTTATTGCGAGAATTGCAATACTGCGCTTTCCGAAGCGGACTTCAATGGCCGCGTTTGGAACTACTGCCCCGTATGCGGGTTCATCATGGAGGACGCGACGAATGAGTAAAGAGCTTGTGCTGTTCTGCCGATCGGATGGCAAGTGGGCCGTCTACGATGATACCTACGACATCACCATCCATTGCGAATCCCAGCAGGAGCAGGACAAGACAATGGAGCTGCTGCGCAAGGCCAACCAAGATGCCTGTGAGTCGATGAGCCTCGAAGACATGGCCCATTATTTGATGGATCTTTGCCATTGCCGTTTGGCGGCAGGGAAAGGCTGCCCGGGCTGCCCGTTTGATAAACCTACCAGCAACAACGGGGATGGGGAGTGCCGCTTGTATGTCCCCGACGACTGGGATTTTTGAGGAGGCGAAGAAATGAGCGAAAAACGTATGGTCTACGCGGAGGACGTGATCCAGAGAATCCGCGACCTTGCCCCGGAAATCATGGGCGGATGGTATAACCCAGACATGGAGAACGAGTTGGAACAGCTTATTTGCATTGTTGAAAGCACTCCGACGGCAGCAGATACGGATGTCCAGATCTGGCGTAAGACGGCAGATGACCCGCCAACAAGGAAGGACGGCAACAAAATAGGTTGCATTCTTTGTGCAGGGTATCACTGTAACATCCGCGACGGAATGTGGCTTGGGAACATCATGCCGTGGCACGTCGTAAGAGACAACCCGGGGATGTTCCCACTTTGGATGCCGCTCCCCAAGCTGCCCGACCTCTCGGTGCCGAAAAGAAGGTGCATGATGGGAAATGACTAACCCTTGGAAAGACAGACTGGAAGAAGCGAGGAGTACCAATGACACACACGTCTTGTAAGGACTGCGCCGACCGGCATCCGGCTTGCCACGACAGCTGCGCAAAGTTCGCCGCGTGGAGATCCGCACATGAGGCGGAGACCACCTACACCCGGAAGATGCTTGACCCGGGCAAAGTCTACCACTACGGCAGCGACGACAAGCACAGAGGGCGCGGAAGAAAGCTGTACATGGGGAAGAATGGAGGAGCTGACCGGTGAAAATCATCCTTCTCGGCGAGCCGCGAACCAAGAAAAACTCTGCAAGAATCCTCAAGGCACGCTCTGGGCGGCCATTCGTCGCCCCTAGCAAGGTTTTCGAGGATTATCAGGAAAGTTGCTTGTGGCAGATCAAAACGCATTACAGACCCATTTCTGCCCGCGTGAACGTGTGCTGCGTGTACTACATGGCAACCGCCCGCCGGGTGGATCTGGCAAATCTGATCGAGGCGACCACGGATATCCTCGTACACGCCAAGGTTTTGGAGGACGACAACAGCAAGATCGTTGCCGGGCACGACGGCAGCCGGGTGCTGCTCGACCGAAAGAATCCCCGGGTGGAAATTGAGATTGAAGAAATGGAGGATGAACCTTGAAAGCACATATCATCACGAAATGCAAGCCGTGTCCATTCTGCGGAGCGCGAGCGGATGAAATCGAATCTGTCACCGGTCTGCCGATGATTGCCTGCTCCAATTACAAGGGTTGCGGTGCAATCGTCAGTTTCAACAACGATGATTGCGACAAACACGGTGTTTCGCCGGTTGTGTATTTTAACCGGAGAACCGGAAAAATGGAGGAAAGTACATGATCCAATCATGGAGAGACACAGACACCGGCAGCATCAACCCGGAACGGCAGAAAGAGATGGAAGTCCGGGAATGGCTGCGGGGCGTACGGGATATGACGCAGGCTGTTGCCGACCAGCAGGACAAGATCCGGCGGTGGAGAGCAGCGGCAACCCAGACCACCCAGAACATGACCGGGATGCCCGGCGGGGGCGGCAGCGGTGACAAGATCGGCTCCACCATCGCCCGCATCACGGAGGAAGAGGAACGGCTTGCACAGATGGAGCACGACCTGCGGCAGCGCAGGGGCGAAGCCTACCGCCGCATTCTCTGGCCGCTGGGAAACGAGCTGTTCTACACTTCGCAGATGACGGACTATCTCGAGGGGTATTATCTGGACTGCAAGAGCAGCGATAGCCGCGGCAATTTCCAGCTCGTGACATACGATCAGCTGGCTGCCCGGAAGAACGTAGACCCCAGCACCATCAAGAAGTCTATGCGCAAGGCCGTCAAGATATTGGCTCGATACTGGGACACGTTTTGATTTCCACCGCCTTTCCACCATGGTTCCACTGCGTTTCCATTGAGACGCAACGAAAAAAGGCTAAAATAAGTATAAGCGGATCAGCGCAATGCGGTGCGCCGCTTCAACGCAGTCTCCGAAACGTTTCCACTTTTTCCTGTGCTGTCTGTAGGTACAGGTTTTTCCACCCGACGTTTCGTGGGCTGCTTCTATGCCACGGTAGCTCAAGTGGTAGAGCACCGGTCTCCAAAACCGGGTGTTGCAGGTTCAACTCCTGCCGGGAGTGCCAGACAATGCGCAGGCAAATGGGCGCAGGCGCAGCGTATAGCGGAGCATCCGGCCGCGAAAGTTCCGGGTGCAGC
>ERZ1024365.47-NODE-47-length-19867-cov-6.054462_pt1 | contig 19867 bp, 18 predicted proteins | sample MGYA00520788_ERZ1024365 | MGnify/ENA primary metagenome ERZ1024365 (study PRJEB33242, sample SAMEA3444265) | Homo sapiens | biome: Host associated; feature: Gastrointestinal tract; material: Stool | place: Uganda | collected 2011-01-01 ... | reverse complement strand
CAATTCCTGAACTGTATCTCCGAGTTTCAATTCAGAAAAGAGTCTTCGAATATAAGGTTTATTTATTGATGAATGCAAATATTCCGGCATAAAAACCGCACTTACATCATCTTCACGATATTGTAAAATATCATAAGCTTCTGCTTTCAATCGAAATTTTGAATATATTTCTTCGTAATTTAGAGAAGGCATAATATACCTCCTTACTTTTAACTAAATAGTCCCGTCATAATACTCATTTCTGTATCAAAGATTTCGTCAAGCACTTTAATTTTTCTTACACTATCAAGTCTACCGTCACTTACCATTTTTGAAGCCAGATGCTTAATAGAATTCTGTGCTCCTTTTGGAAGTGAGAGAATAGTGGCTTTCATATCTCCTGGAGAGAGTTCTGTAATTACATCTTCAAGTTCTCCAATAGAGTATAATGTCTCATAAAGTTTCCTGAGCTGTGGGAACTGTGCAACAAGTTCTTCATCCTCAATAACAAAAAGTGGATTCATAACATAACCATTATTTGATCTGATTGCTGCCTGTAGATCCTGATACTCAACCTCAATTACATCTCCGGCATCAACCCATGTGTATAAAATATTTGACTTAAGCCCTGGCATATAAAGTCCACCATTAGTAATAGATTTACATGGAATCCCATCGTTAGGGGCATAAGTTTTCTTTTCTTTTTTTATCTCTACTGTTTTTTCTGTTTCAGATGCAACAGGTTCTGTAACAGATGCTGCAACAGCTTCAGTAGCAGTTTCAGTAGTCTTTGTCTTTTTCACTACAGTAGTTGCCATGAAAAGTTCCTCCTTTTATTCGTATAGTCGTGCATCTATATGACACACGACTATAATATTAATTTACAATAAAAAATTAAGCTAAGGTCCAAACGCCAAAATAACGTCCGATCTGTGTGCCTACACCCATTGATCTCTGTACTTCGTACTTCATTGTATCATCCATACGATCACCCTTATCAGTGATTTCATAGATCTCTGTTTCTCCAACATCAACGAATTTAATGAATTTATCTTCAACCTGCGGCATAATAAACAGGGTTTTAGGATCCATTAATTTCTTAGTTGTATCATTCAGAGCAAATCTCTGTGGGATTTCAACTAATGTATATGGGCCATAGTATCCAAGACGTCCCATTGTAGCAACATCTTTCTTCTGATCATCTGTGATCCAGTCGACATCCATCAGTTTCTGGAACTGCTGTAATCCAGTTCTTGTACCCATAATAACTACCTGAGCACCATCATTTGCAAGAGATACATCTTCAAGCAGTTCATCCAGTTTGTCCTTAGTGGCATTTGAAAGAGCACCTGTACCCTGGAACTGAGCTGGAAGTTTCTTTCCTGCATTCATCATTTCAGCATAAATATCATTCTGAATCTGTCTAACGAAAGCAGCGGCACACTGGTCTGTGAATCTAGACCAATCAAGTCTTCCTGCCAAATACAGATCAATATCAGCACCAACAGCAATACCGTATACACTTGTTGTTACAGTATAGCTTTCTCCAGAACCAAGTCTCTGGAGTGTAAAATCATGATGGTCGCCTGCAATTTTTGTTGTAGATAAAACAACTTTATCATCTGTCCAGAATTCCTGACGATCTCCGCGGGAAAGGTTTCTTGTTTCTACATAGTTATTGAAGAATTCTGACTCTTTAAAGCCTGTTTCAACTTTGATATCAATTTCTTCTTCCATAACTTCGAACAGTTCAATACCATGTTTCTTCATAGCACGATTTCTGTCACGTTTTGTAGAATTCTCATTCAGTCCCATAATTGCATATACAAATTTACGAACTGCGCTTTCTGCTTCGCGTTTTGTAATTTTATTTCCTTCATCATCAAACATTTCGTTTGGATTATGATTTAGATCATATGTAAGCTTTTTGAAGCCTTCATAATTTTCTTCTGGTGTAACACCATCTTTACACATGCTAGCAAATACTTCCTTAACATGTACACTTAAATCAGCAAAAGTCATTTTACGTCTCATTAGATTTCTTCCTCCTTTCCCTTAAATTAACCAATTTTTAATTTCTTGTTTTCACAAGTAACTGTCGCATTTCCCTGTGGTGTACCATCAAATCCCTCAGCAGAAACCTCAAATACGTCACCTTTATGAAGAGCGTAACCTCTTACAACGTCACCTTTTGCGTTATAGAAGTTAGATTCTTTCTTCCATGTATTTGTCCAATCCTCTGCGATAAATGCCTGCATGTAAACAAACAGAGCATCTCCTGGATCAACAACCTCTACATACCAATTACCATTAGCGGCCTGTTTCTGAACTTTACCTTCAAATGTTGTAACAGCAGCTTCTGTGTAACGGTCAAGATCTTCAAAATCGCCTCTTGCTACAAGATTTCCATTATCTGTATCAGAGGTCAGTGTAATGTTATAAATGTGTTCTCCGCCATTCTGAGCAACAAGCTTAGAAGGGAAGGCCACAGCATGCTTTTCGATAGAATACTTAATAGCCATCTGTTTTTCTCCTTTCATAAATTTGGCAAAAAAATAAGACCGTATTTACGGCCTGATTTATAAAACAAATATGTTATTTTGCATTATGCAAATAAAGATCCATATCTATTTTTCTTTTTAGTCTGTGATGGATTTCCAAAAGTCTTTTTACTTACTGTTTTTTTTCCAGAGTTATCATCATGCATATCACCATCTTCAACAGCAAAATTTAACTTACCAGACTTAGCATATGACAGCAGTATAGTATCAAGTTTGGACTTTAATTCATCAACTGAAAATTCTGCATGATTTTCTTTTAAGCCATTGAATTCTTCTGATTCATAAATTCCCTTGTAATCATCTGATTCAAACAGTGCATTTTTAGCTTCATCCGCCTCTTTCTTTTCATAAGAAGCAAGTTTGTCTGAAATTGCAGCATAATTTGATCTCATATTCTGAAGTTCAGAATATTCAGAATCAGTCAGTAATTCACGATGAAGATTATATCTTTCACCATCAAATGAAACATTGTCTCCATCTTTTTTATACGCCTGACCAAAGATTTTATTTCCATCCCAGTTTTCATATGTAAAATGAGAGTCATATACAGAATTAATAAAATACCAATCATTATCTGCTTCTTCATATGCACCTAACAGATTATAAAGTGCGCAACGAATATCGCTATGAGAAAGTTCAAATGATTTTACGAATTTTTCTGGTTCTGTAGGAGCAGGATCACCTGCCGGATCAGTATCAAACGCCTTAGCAAAGGCAGCCTCCAGTTCTTCATCTGAAAGACCTTCATATGTAAAAGTAATATCATCTACAGTTTTTTCGTATTTCTTTAAAAGTTCTTCAAATTTGTTCACCTGATTGTCCTCCTTTCCATCAGCATTTTCTTTATTGAAATTAGAGAGAGTAGTATTGATTTTCTCTAACATTTCAAGCATTTTAGTATTTACATCAAAATTAGAATATACAGAATTTTTTGATTCAAAATCAGCGAGCTGAACATTGCTTCCGGCCATACCTGGTCCAACATTTTCATTTAGTAAAGTCAATCCACTGACATAATAATCATCCAGATTTAATACTTTATCCTTAGCATTAAATGATAATTCTCTAATACTCAATTCAATACTACAATCAACCTGTTGTCTACGTTGCATAATATCAATTGCATCCTGACAGTATCCTTCCCAGAGATATCCCTGAATTACAGCTCTATTGACTCCGGCTTCTTTATCGTATTCAATTGTATAGTCCTTTTTAATTACACCAACTGGACGTTCCTGATAAGTGATTTTTTCTTCTCCATTTTCATCAGTCTCTATTGTAAAATCATGTGATCCAAAATCTTTATTACCATCGGAATTTTCTACGATATTTGCCAAGATAGGGCGGTAAGGAATAGACTGTGTGTTCTCCTGGAATGTATCTTCATTGATATTAGACTTATTTAAATTAACATGATCGTGATACGCCGTAGCATTAAAAGGACATAATCCTTCTGTATGCTTATTATCATCAGATTTTCCAAATGTAGCAATTGCTGGCATCTGAACACTGATTTCTGCATCAGATTCTTTACTGCTGAATTTAGCAAAATTATTCTGTATACAAAATTCAATCAAATCGTCGATAGTTAAGAATTTCTTCAAGATTTTCCTCCTTTCTTTGAGTAATTCTCCTCAAATAGAAAGAGGAGTAATCAAATAAATAATTTATCTGAATAGACAACATCACTTAAATTATTAAACAGCATTTTGTTGTCATTTAAAAAGATCCACTGTTTACCACTCTGACTTACAAGGTGAAAGCCAGTCTGAATAAGCAATGAAGCTGATTCATTATTTGTTGTGATTATAAATTTTTTATTATCCATAATTATTGTCCTTCTTAGTTAGCTTTGTCAGCCTTATCTCTTGATGCAGCACCATCGTCTGTAATATCCGTAGAATCTTTTGTGGGGGCACCACCAGTATCTGAGCTACCACTTTGAGTGTATGAAGTCTGCAATGGAACAAATAAATTTGATATTCCAAGAACTTGCTGCTCTAATACATTTAATGCCAGAGTTTCTTTCTCAGAAAATTGATTAAGAGTATTGTATGCGAGAGCTGTAGGAAGACCATTTTGCGCTCCCTCCAAAAGTTCTTTTTTGAATTCATCTTTTGTATATGCAGAAACTTCAAAGAATTTTACCTTGGCTGGATTAGAGACCCAATATGTAAGGAAGCGGTTAACCCATCCCTGGGTCTGTGGTAGAAGCATAGAAATGGCTAATTCTGTGTCAGCACGAATTGCTGCTCCAAAAGCTGTTGTACCTGAGATGGTAGAGCTATTAAGGATCTGTGCTCCACCAGAAGAATTGAAAAACGTTTCAGTAGCTTTTGCTATTTTGTTTGTATCTGTAGCTCTATCATTATTGAAAGAAATCTGATCAAGCTTACCAGGTACAATTGCAGCAGAAGTATATTCCGGGAGACATTCATTAATTATTCGGTTAAAATATTCAATAACAATATCTGGGGTAACCTTCCAATCATCAGGATCCTCACTACCAGTTATTGTTTCAAGCTCTAGCCAGATCATTTTATAAATATCTTGAGCATCAGCAATAGCCTGTAAATCATCCAGATCAATGAGATTGATAATTCCAGATAATAAACCAGAAAATGGAGGGACTACAGTTTCCCAATCTTCAGCCCTGGCTTTTAAACAGACAGCATATTCATCTGGCATAGGCTGCCACTTTCCATTCGTAGTATCACTTTCATAGGCACGGTACATCGACTGGAATGGTTCGCCCCATAATTCCAGCATGGTCTGTCTGGATCTGAAATAACTCATATCCATTGCAAAAGAGAAATCACCTGTACTATATATACCAGAAATTTTACAATAATCCGGGTCAAGCGGAAGTATGAACATACCTGTCTCGTCGTAATAAGCGCATCCGTAGAAAACATCCTCTCGGAAACAGATAGTGTAAGCTTTTAAGAACTCATACTGGAGATTCAACTTGTCCAATACATTTAATGTATCTTGATAAGAACTGAGCATAGCATTTGCGTCTACACCTGCAACCATGTCATATTCTGGAATGACAGATCTTGCATCCAAACAAAACATATTCGCATTGTATGCAATTAATCTGTAATAGGCATGACATCTATAATAAAGGTATCTCGATAAATTCCTTAAGTTTTTTTCATTGCTTCCAATGTTTTGCAAATAAGTACGAAGGCTATCTTTGCTATAAGCTGTTACAGCTTTAGTACTTGTTTTTGTGATATCACGGAGAGATTTTGCTCCCTCCATGGCAGCAGCATAATTTTCAATATTTTTTTTATTTTTTTGATACCATTCACGCATTTCAGCCGTATTATTCAGCTGAGAAGGTGCTGGATCGATTTTTTTTGCGATAGAAACTTTTTTTGCAGAAGCGTTTCTTTGTTGTCTAGCCAAGTAAACAGCACCTCCTTTAAAATATTATATAATTATATTAAGTTTCGAACATAGAGTGTACAACGCCTTTTCTAATCGTAAGTTTTTGTACCAATGATTTGTCGGCTTTAGGTTTACGTTTTGAAGTAATATTTTTTCGCCGTTCTGCCTGAAGAGCATAAGAACACATACATGTAACGTAAGCTCTATCATCATGAAGACGATTGGCTTTTTCGGGACATAATTCAAATGAATCCTTACCTGATTGTCTTGGAATACGGATCATATTTACAAGTTCCTCTTTTAATGCATCGATACTAGCCAATGAAGCTTCTTCCTGCCAATTTAATTTTTCAGTATGACTTTTGACGTTCTGAAGTTTATCCAATTCTTTCTGAACATTGTAATCAATTTCTTCATCTGCCATTTTTTGTTTTTTAAATTTGGCAATTAGATCCTTTTTGGTTTTTTCATATTTATCCTTATCAATATCGAATATTGTGAGATAACCTTTATTATCATATGTGGCCGTAAACTCAATTTTATCCTGATTCATCATTTCAATCATGGCCTCATACATTTCTGATTTGTATTTAGTTGGCTCCATTAAATGAAGCTTATTAACTGCATTTGGGAATTTTTTAACATATTCCTCTGAATATTCTTTATCAATCAGTCCTCTATGTGTTTTACCGGATTTATCTTTCCAGTCTGGCATTAAATAGTCAGCGATATTAACACCGCCACCACCAGAACCAGCATCAATATAAACTCCAAGAATATTGCTATAAGTCTCATCTCCACCCTGGTTATAATCAAGAATAACCTGTTTCAAATATTCAATCTGTTCTGGCGTTTGCATAGGTTTCTTTTTCTTCTTATTACTAATGTCAATAAGATTTATACAATTTAGAAGTCGCATTTTATATTCAATGCCACCATCTTTATCTTTTGTTGGATAAATTTCACACACCAGAATAACAGAGTTATCTCGACTACGAGCCGGGTCATATGCAATAACAATTTTTCTTTTACCAGTGTCGTTGTATAAAATTGGCTTACGAATTACTTCATTTCGAGCAATCACACCTCTACGAATAATCGCATTTGCGCCTGCGTCAGAAGTAAACTCACAATAATACTCTCTACGAGCTTTTTCAGGATTAGAACGCATTTCAGCAGCTACAGTACCAGGTGTCAGCAACGGTTCCATTGTTTCTCCGCGAATTGTTGGCTTAAATGCAATTTCGCAATCAATATGAGCTACAAAATAATCTGGATCTCCCATAAGCTGTCTTTTACTAAAATCTCTGTATAGTTTGTAGAATTTCGTATCGGTAGAAGAAGCCGAAGAAATATAAAATAATTGGTTTGGAATATTTGATGGAATACATCTTAGACGATTACGATCGATTGACTTGCCGTCACGATCTTTACCAGATTTGAAGCTTTTATTTACAATAGCAAATGCCGCATATACAGACATCATTTCCTCATCCAAGAAGCCACATTCATCAAATACGACACTACCACGCATCAATTATGTTATCCTACAGGCTTTTTATCCCATAGTTCTTACAATTATCATTCTTGTAAGTTCGGCGTACCTTTTCTCCCTCGTTAAACGTTAGGTTTTCAGATCATCCTATATATGATCGAGATGCTGACTCTTGGAGATATTATATTCTAAATTAATAGGTTCAATCTCTACGCTCTGCATGTGACTACACTTTTAAATGTAGCCTTCCATTCGGGTTCTCATTCCAGTACTTCCCGTTTTCTTCAGCATTATAAAAAGAACCGCATATTTCTATGCGGCGAGGCTTTGTGTGGTATCGTATTTTTCTTTTGCTTTTAAATATTTTTTATATTTCCTATCTAAATAAATTGTACTATCCTTATAGATATAATCTAAAAATTTGATTTTGTCAGAAATTCTTGCTATATCTGGTCGGTACATGATTGTGCCATATTCGTTTATATAGCTGTAATCAGCAATATTGATTCCTAAATTATGAATAATATCAACCAGACCATTTTTTAAATCTTCAGAAGCAGTAATAAAACTAACTTTGAATGTTTTATTGGTCACTGTTAAACATCCATCACCGTCAAAATATCCTCTTATATAATGACGTATTAAATCTTGACTTAAATCCGGAAATTTAACAGAATATGACTTGTCATTCATAAAACCAAGAGAATTTAATGAATTATACATTGTTGTTGAAAATATTCTTATTACGCATGTATGATTCTTTTTTTCTTTATCTTTTGTAGATATATCACAAGTTCTCCATCTATCCGTAATTTGATAATTGCCACCAATAGATTTATTAAATTTTTTTAAATGGTTGATATCACCATATTGTAACTCTATACCGACAGCAGCAGAATTTGTCTCTTCGTTTTTACTGATCCACCCATCGGCAGTAAGAAAACCAAGCCAATAAGCTTTTTCTTCTGTATCAATTTTATCGAAATAATGATAATCACAATGATATGGATATTTTTTTAATCCCATTCGAGACGCTTGTAAATGAATTGCATTTTCAGTACGATTTAAAATTTTTGATAATTCACAATTATCTGTTTCTCGATAATTATCTCTTATATAGTTTAACTCAAATTCAGACCATGGGATATCTTTCTTATATAAGTTCATATCAAAACACTTAGCTCTAACAGCTTGTTCTGTCCGACTTAAAAAATCTCCCATTTCTTTATGAGTTAACTTTTTAAAATTATCTTGTAGATATTTTTCTTCTTCCTCCGTCCAAGACTTTGCTCTAACCAAATTTAATTTATCAAGTTGAGCAGAAATAGAGTTGAACGATCTATTTAATGCCTTGGCGAGTTCTGAATTTGACATATTCAGATAGTTTTCTTCCAAAAATAAATTTTCAGAATCAGACCATGATTTATGAATCTGTTTTTTTAGCCCAAGCTTTCTAATAGCGTTATAAATACTACTTTCTGATTTGTTTAAAGCTTGAGCAAGTTGTTTTGTTGTCAACTCATTATAATTGTTTTTAATATACTCAATATTTTCATTTGTGTAATTTCGAATTTTTATCATATTATTCTTTCTCCTATTTAAATAATCGAATAATTGTAGCCGTTTGTCAAGCGACAAACCAAAAATAAACCTCTTTTTTTATCTACATTACTATTAAGAGTTTGAGTAAATGAACCATTATAAAGAGAATATGAGAATCCGTTAGAAGAGTGGCTGAAACCATCTCCAGCAGCATTTTTAATTTCAATTTCTGCTTTAAAAATGTAGCCTGTAGAACCAAGCATGGTATCAATATTATCATTTGCGAGTCTTTCAAGAGTAGTGAAGGTTTGTTCGGCCTGTGATCCAGAACCGGAGGCAATATAAGTCCAATAGTTATTAAATAACATGTCTTTTGCCATGATCATAATATCTATTAATGTAGATTTACCAAATCCACGAGTACATACTAATAAAACATTAGGACAGTTCCACGCTCTTTGAATTACCCATGCCTGAGCATCAAGTAATTCTATATTGAAAAAATCATTAATAAATCTTACAGGATTACACTGATAATATTTTTGAAGATTTGCAATTTTTATAAAGCCTTCAAGCTTTCGAGATGATAACGGATAAACACCTGGCTTTACAAAAATCTTGTTTCCTTGTTCGCAATAATTAAGTTTCGGTAGTTCCTGAATCAGATCCGGATTCATCATCATTAACCACCTCCGTTTCTTCCTCTTCATCGGAGGAGAAGCAGGAGAATAGCTCATTCAGATCAACTAAATTATCCGGCTCTATTAAATTGTGTTCTTCCATATAATCTTTCAAATCAATATTTTCACGTAATAAAATACGAGAAATTTCTTTGTAGTTATCCAGATCGTCACGAAGTTTTGTTATCATTTCTCTTTGTTCTGCCAGCATATCAGAATACTCTGATTCATCCAGACGGAGCTGCTTTAATATAGAAGCATTACTCATATCCATAACCTGGCGCATACCGCGGCAAGTTCCAATATCAAATCCATTCACTTCACCTTCGCGTAAATTCATTTCTTTGATTTTACGTATCTTACCGGTCCAGGTATTTTCACCTTTTTTTGCATTTTTATTATTTTTCAGAGAAATACAACTCTCGGCAGCGAGATCTTTAATAATAGTGGTAAGGTCTTTTTTACTCGCCTGTAGTGTTTTTATTGTAGCGGAATTTGTTCTAAGTTTTTGAACATCAGACATGTAAGTAGAAATAGCATTATCAATTTTTGATTGTTGCAAAAATGCTCTTACAATAGAAATAGCAGAAGCGGTACGCATCATATCATCATTTGCGTCTTCGCTAGAATCGAGCAATCCGAGTAATTGAGAATACAAAAAGGGCTGATCTGATAATGTTTCCTGTTCAAATGGATCATATCCAAGTAAACGAATTACATCAGCTTTATTTTTTTCAAAGCCCTCATAATTATCTTGGGATTCCTTGCCTTTAATTACATCTGTAGGAGTTTTTTCATCCTCATATATAATTTTTTGTTTGAAAAAATCAGAATCTTTGAATTGTTTCCCAGAATATTGCTGCATAGCGATTGTTCTTATATACGTACTCCATGCATTCTGTTTTGCCCCTGGAATACCAGCATTTCTTTCAGCAGCTTGAACACTACTGTTATATACATTTTCTAAAAATGGTTTATTTAAATACTGAAGAGCAAGAATAATTGATTCTTTTGTTGGTTCATGTTCTTCGCCATTTTCGTCTGTTCTTAATGCAATTTTTCTTGCACATTCAGAACAAATAGCAGCATATCCAGATTTAACTAAAGGATCTGTATTTTTATAAAAATTTTCTCTATTTTTCTTTTTAGGTTTACCGCACATATAACACCACGCGGTATCTTCTTTATATACTCGAATTTCTTCTTCGAGCATTTCAATTTTTTTCTTCATCTGAGTCGGAGTCATTTTTACCGGCTCAATTTTCTTAGTTGTTGCCATAAACAACTCCTCCTTGTACTCATAAATAAATGGGCGTAGTAGGATTCGAACCCACAAAAACCTGATCCTAAGTCAGGCGCGTCTGCCAATTGCGCCATACGCCCAGAAAATAGGAGAGCAAGAAAGCTCTCCTGAAATGTATAATACAAGCAGCAGCGCCGCCTATACTATTTGAAAATATAAAACGAATATGTTATAATTCTCTCTGAGGTGGAGGTGTCCAAAAGACGCCGAGGAAATCCATACATTTCCTGTGGAGCTGGGTCGAAAACTAGCCATACGACCGCCGTTCACACGGCAAGCGTGAGTCCATATTACGTGTTTTTGTTTTGGTTTATGCCAGAATGGAGGTACTGTAATATGAATGTAACTGATCTTATCACCACGATTTGCAACGTTATATTAGTTGGCTTCGTTTTATACGACCACTGCAAGCGTTCTTAGTAAGTAGACCCAGAGGGGAAATAACTTATTTGTTTATTTCTGTAGCAATTCCAGATTTGATCAAAAATCTGGTTTCTGCATCAAGTACTTTTTCAATAATTTCTTTATCAAATCCAGTACTATCATGTATAAAATTTAATATTTCGTCAAAATCGACGAATTGTTCTTCATTATTTGTTTCCATAATATTTCCTTTACAATTTATAATGATGCTCATCTACAAGGCCATTTCCCTGTTCAAATACAAACATAGAGGCTCCTGCATTTGAAACTTTATTAATTGAATGGCTATATGGATTTACTCCAATAATTGAACGTACAGAAATATACTCTGAATTAATTCCAACATCACCGGTTGCTAAACTATGCCAGTGACCAGAAATAATATAATCAAGTGGAACCTGATATGTTTTTGAAAAATCCTTCAAAGAATCACTTAAATTTTTGGTTTCAAAGTGACCACCCAGAATTGTATATGTTGCAAGCTGTGCATATATAAGTCCTGTAGGATTTTCGATAATTTCAATATTACGATTATCTTTTAAACGTTCCTTCATAAAAATCAGAATTGATTTACTCATATCCTCATCCGGGAAAGCGTTTTTAGGCTGTCCAACTAATCGTAATTGGTTATGATTTGAACGTTTTACCATTTGGAATCTAATACGAACATGATTACTTAATTCATTAAGCCATGTAGATAAAAAATCAGCATATAAAATGGCAGAATCAATAATTCCATATCTCAATTGCATAAGCTGAGAATTTGTACGAAGAATCCCATCTAAAGCATCACCAAGTTCAAAGATATTTAAAACTTGAATGTGATCTTTTTGAATTTGCTCAATAACTTTATTATATAAATCCCACATACGATTCTTAAAAATTTCCGGACTATATGCATTCAAAATATTTCCATACAAATCTTTTATCTCAAATTCTACGCCGAAATGAGCATCAGAAATAGCAAGTAAATATTCCTTATTCATATGTATTGGTGGAATATATCCCGGAATTGTTAATGGTTCCAGTTGATGAATTGCATTAACCATATGCTCCGCAATTAATTCATCCCTGGAATATTCACGTAACCATTTATTAAATTCTTGTTTTTCAGTCTGTAATTTAATACGTTCTTTTTTCAGAGCGATTTCATCAGAAAATCGTCCTAATTTAATAGAAGAGGATGGGTTTAAGTCCCATCCTGCATCTATATATTCCAAAAGTAATTTAGATCCTTTTCGGATCGTATCCCGATGTTCGCGTTCCTTACCGTTTTCAGAACGAAAATCTGCAACATCCTGCCATTCTATGGACGGATCTATTTGTTTTTGCTTAATCAAATCAAGCTGTTCTTTGAGAAATTCGTTATTATTCATATAGAGCACCTTAATCTAATTCATCCAGGTTGATGATTTCCTCAGTCTTAGTAGTAGTAGTAGACATGTCAAACGGTTTATCACCATAAGCTTTTTCAAAGATATCTAAAATATCAATGATTTCACCATCCATATTTACAAGCTGGCCGTCTACCATATGAAGACCTTTAAGTTTGCCATCGTATTTTACTGTTTTCTTAAGTTCCATATATTTTCTCCTTGTTTTCCTTGACATATTGAATATTTGATAGTATAATGTTATTTGTGAAAGTTTAAGAAATGGTTATAAATTAAAGAATATCAGCTAATTCGCAATCAACACCAATAATCTTATCTACGATTCCTTTTTCTTTCGCTTCATCCGGGAACATATAATATTCACGATCCTTGATTTCTTCAAGATATTCTGCAGTCATATTTGTATGTTCTACCATGAAATCATTTAAGTGCTGTTCTAATTTATCATAAAACTTCTGAATATCTTTACCTTTATTAGATGAACTTACATATCCAGTCTGTCCGTCATGATAAAGAACTACTGTATTTGGGAAACAGTAACGTTTATGTCCGGCAGCCAGAATATAACATGCCATAGAAGCACATTTGGCGAACCCCACTGTAATAATTGGAGTAACAGATGTCTTAATAGAGCTTAATACCTGGTATCCGGAAATAACATCACCACCATCTGAATTAAGATAGAGATAAATTGGTTTTCTGCATGACACCGGAAGTGCTTTATCCTCCTTATTCCATTTCATGATCATTAAACATATATTTTCAATAACATTGTCATCAATAGTTTCGTTGACAATAATTTTTCTTTCTTTTAAATGTTCCTTGATAGTGCTCTGATAGAGGCTATCGTCTTCTAAAATGTCTAAAAATTCCATATTCCTTGTTCTCCTATAAATAAATAACCATATCTTTTGATGAAGCAATCACTTTAAATGATTTGTTTTCTTTAGATATGGCTTCTTTTAAGTCTTCCTTTATACTGTTTTTCGCGACAACAGATCCGTGAACTAAAACTAATTTTTCTGTATTTACCTTCGATCCAAATTCAATCAGCTCATTTCTATTAGCATGACTTGAAAATGTACCTAAAGAAATACAATCAGCTTTATTTTCAACCTTATCGCCACTTATTTTTATAAATTTATTTTCCTTATAATTTTTAATTCGATATGACAAATAAGAATTATCTACTCCTGTATATCCACTAAAAATCACCATGCTTTTTTCATCATTCAAATATTCATGTAAATAAGAAAGGATCCTGCCGTTTGTACAGAATCCGGAACTACTTAGTATAATTTTTGGTGAATGATTTTTTACACATGCTAAGGAATCTTCTTTTTCTTTTATAAACTTCACATTCTCCCAATTGCATACACTATTCCATAATTTCAGATCTTCTTCAGACAGAAGAGTAGTGTATAAATCGCAAATATCGCATGATAATATTGAATCAACTACAATGTCATATTTGAAATTTATATCATCATGAAAAATGTTATATAAATTAGTAAGAATTTCTTGTGTACGGCTAAAACTAAAGCACGGCATAACGACTGTTCCACCACGTTCTGTAACCGTATCAACTGCTGCTTTTAAATGCTCCAGATCAAATTTTCTCGTCTTTTTATTAATTCTGCCAGGTTCTCCATACGTGCATTCCATAATAGTTACCCTATTAAAAGTATCTGGAATTTCAGTATTTGGAAGATAATGATTTTTGGTATTCAGAGATCCAATATCAGAAGTGTATAATATAGAATTTGATACACCATTTTGATCTTTAAGAATTAACTGGAGTTGTCTGGCTCCAAGACAATGGCTATTTTCATACCATTTGAAAGAAACAATTTCATCGAGAATATATATCTCATGCACATTATCATATTCATAGATATGATTGAGAGTGGCGGCTACATCTTCTTCTGTGTAAATAGGAGAGTAGTTACGTTTATATTTAAATGATAAAGCATTTGCTTCACTCAACAATATAAAAGCACAATTGTATAATAATGGCTTCATTAATTGAGCAGTTGCATGAGAAGCAATAATTTTTCCATCAAATCCTTCTTTTACAAGCCTTGGTAATAATCCAATGTGATCAACATGAGTATGCCCTACAAAGACGTAATCAATTTCTGAAGGTTTAAACGAAAATTTCTGAGAATTGATATTGTATGAATCCAAATAATTGTTATTCTGAAATAATCCGCATTCAAGTAATATCTTTTTTCCATTATATTTTATGTAAGTGCAGCTACCTGTAACGTCGTCAGCATTTTGACCAATAAAGTAAATGCCATCTTCTTTTTTCTTTCTGCCTATGTCAAACACCAACTTTCAAATTATTTCACTGTTTAAAAACGAAAATCTTTATCTCTCGGTTTTACAGCAAGAAAATCGGTCTGATGAATAGATTCTCTGTATTCATTCAGCATTTCGACGCTACGAACATGCTCTACCAGAAAATAACTTTTTGCTTTACTTTTGTGGTGTTTATTACGTACACGCACATCAAAAGCTCTACCATGACTACGCAGATATTCTGCCTCTTTTTGACTGATATTTACCAATTAAGTTTCCTCACTTTTATATATTTGTAGACTCAAAAGGCTCATTATCTGTTGCAATCAGAGACAAAACCTTTTAATAAACCTAATCAATGCGTATACGCATCTCATAGTAAAACTTATCTACCTGTTTTATGGAATTTTGATTTAATTTGTCAACCTAGTGGGAGAGGAAGGACTCGAACCTTCGGTGTTTCTTTGTAACAGATTTACAGTCTGCCGCCTTCGCCGCTAGGCTACTCTCCCTTGTGTTAAGATGGGCAGCTACCCTTATCGAATATATAACCATAAGTGGAGGTTGTATATTCTGTTGGAACCTTAACTTTCCATATAATTTTCGGTAAAATTATAAAAAAACTTAGCCGCGTCTCGTCCTGACTAAATCCCGCCAGATTTTTTCGCTACAAGGTATCTGGAACTTACCTAACACGCCCCCAAAGATTCGAACTCTGACTAACCGGGTTGGAGCCGGTTGTACTGCCAATTATACGAAAGGCGCAAATAAAGGTGACTAATGGGATTTGAACCCATATAAGGCGGAACCACAATCCGCTGCATTGCCAAGTCTGCCATAGCCACAGCGACAACGGTAGGTCTCGATCCCACATACCCTTTCGGATTCACTGATTTCAAGTCAGGAGCATTTGCCAATTCTGCCACGTTGCCTTAAATATCTGTCTTTCCAGATTGTCAGACCGGGTACCAGCCATTTCCTAATTATAGTAAAAGGCAGGAGAGTAATCCTGCCTTTCAACCGGAATCAATCCGGTTATCTCATTTGTTTTTTGATATGCTGCAATCACATAACCTAGAGTTACATGGTAGGATTTTCACCTACGAATTCCCACAGGAGGTGGGCTGTAATCTACATATCTTGTAGCGCAAAGCAGAGTAATCGAAACTCAATCCAATAATATAGGATCACATGACTTAGCAGGTCAGTTCCACACCTAGTGAATTTACTTTGCAAAAACAGCGACTCTACCGGGGTTCGAACCCGGAATCTTCTGATAGACAGTCAGACGGAATAGCCGTTATCCTATAGAGTCAGAGGAAGAGGAGAAATACGCGTAATTCTCCTCAAAATTATAGAAAGACAGATGTGGGTGGAACCATGAACATTTTGGGAGACCCACTTACTCCCAAATACTACTTCTGGGACTTGAACCCAGACTCCATTATTGGAAGCAGATCTTAAGTCTGCTGCGCCTGCCAATTACGCCAAAGTAGCATAAATATTGACAGATTCTACTAAATGTGGTATTATCTGCCATGTTAGAGGTCGAGAACCCCAAAAGGGTTCATAGGGGAGGGTACGCACTCCCCGTGGTAAACCAAGCAATACACAGCACGTAACAACAATATACGGTCGCCGTTAGGCTGGTATTAGCTCATGTGCCTCCGTTCGGAAGAAAGGAGGTTTTGTCCATGATTACATATGTAATTTTAGGACTCAAGTTGCTCACTGTAGTACTTGAAATAATTAAAACATTTTGTTAATATCGCTGTTGAGCTTGGCGGGAATATTACTTTCATTTTGAATTTCATATAAATGTTTCACTCAACAAAGCACTATACGAGAATCGAACTCGTATCGTCTGGTTGGAAGCCAGAAATCATAGCCTTTAGACCAATAGTGCAAAATATCCGGTACGGGATTTGAACCCATGTTACTGCATTGAAAGCGCAGTGTCCTCACCACTAGACTAACCGGACTCATCAGGGAAGCAGAGGTGCTGCCCCTCTTTTTATTTTATTACTTACTAAAATACACTTATCCGCGGCTTGCGTATTCGTTCAGACTTATTCAAGAAGATCGCCGCGACTTCTATTCATAAGTAGCCTCGTATTGGCACTTCCCATATATTTAAGCTGGAAAAGCAGGAATTGAACCTACATTTGATTCGCGAAATCATGTTTTTACCAATTAAACTATTTTCCAATGTTTTTTATTTATGCTGAGATTACACATAAATACAGAAGCTCTTTCGAAACATTATGGTTTCTTTTCTTATCCACTATACGCCGCTTCGCGCACATATAGTAAGCTTCAACAACCGCTTTTCATCATATAGGGTAGCAGTTCCCTTTAGCCGCATAACTACTCTGTTGTCATCATTCCATTGACGCCGCCGCGCCACAAAGTTCCGCTAAGAACACTGTGCAGAATCGGACAAACATATCAGAGTCTTGCGAGACTCATCAATGACCATATTGTATAAAATACTATGGTATTAGGCTGCTTTCGTTATGCAGAGGTGTAGACTTTCGCTGTATGTAATGTTCTACTTTGTAATTTCTATCAAATTTTAACCTTTTAAAATTAAATAAGTATAAGTAATTATTATCTGAAAAGTCTTCTCTACTGAAGATGTGCTACACCAGACGCTCCGATCCCTTTTGAGGATAAGAATACATCACACCTTCATATCGTTCGGTTATTATCCCTACTAAATGTCCATACAAGCTAATTTGGCATATACCAATTCACTTATACAAATGGCTATCACCTTTGCTTAATAAATGCTCAGATTGAATAACCTCCTGATTCACCATCATATCTTCACAGTTTGCATGAACTATCCAGTTTGCGGCCGGAAAGTGTTCCTCAGCAGTCGCCCTTGGACCACCTTATCGTTCCCTGTTTCATGATACTATTTCCGCATAGGATTTATCTTTTCACTTACCTATACGAAACGAGACCTTTTGAGTCTCTGGCATGTCAGTTTTGCTTAGATTGACTGCAATATAATTACTTATACCGCAGTGACAGTGTGTAAATCTGCCTTTATACGCCTCACAGCGCACTATCGGAGCCAAGCCTCCATAATGTAACTAATTAAACAATAAAGAAAGGAACGGCATATACAAATGTATATACCAAGTAGCGGGAGATGGATTCGAACCATCGTCTCTAGGGTATGAACCTAGCAAGGATCCACTCCTCTATCCCGCAGTATTATTTTTTTTGCATTATGGTAGAACTATATTGAATATTATTTAAGAAAATATTCTAGCATGTTCACTTATTGCCTACTAAGAATTTATATTTTGTTGGATCTTTTAATCCATACAAATTTTTCATATATATTCACACCAAACTTTCAGACACCATAAGTTGGAATGACACGATTTGAACGTGCGATCTCCTGGTCCCAAACCAGGCGGATTGCCAAACTATCCTACATTCCAATATTTCAGTCATATGGGAAGGAGTCGAACCTCCCTAATAGCTATTTATTGTTTTCTACACTTACTAATTTACTCATAAAGTTTTATCTAGCGTATTATCAGTATTTTCTAAAAGCAGTTTGTAAAATACCTTCAAGCCTTTTCTCAACGATGCCCTGTTCTCTAAAATCTCTTCTGGCTAGTCAGTTAAGTAAGAGTCAATCGTGCATATGATATTTTTTATAAACTGACCCAGCAGGACTCGAACCTGCGATATTCTGGTTAACAGCCAGACGTTCTACCGACTGAACTATAGGTCAAAGAGGAGAGAGCCTGTATTTCTACAGGCTCAGAAGTATTATCTACGCATTAACAGCGTCTTTGATTGTCTTCCCGAATTTGCATCTTACTGCATTCTTTGCATCGACCTCAACAGATTCACCTGTTCTTGGGTTACGTGCAATACGCGCATCCTTATGTACAACAGAGAGAGTAACACCATCAATCAGTTTTACCTCATCACCTTTTACCAGCGCACCATATGTTACGTCCTGTACAGCTTCCATAATCACTTTAATATCTTTCTGTGTATTATTTGTTGCTTCTGCAACGGCCTTAATTAATTCAACTTTGTTCATTGTTAGTTCTCCTTTTTCTCATAAAAATAATAGTTATATAAAGCAAAAGCAGCATGCCAACAAACACACTGCTTTGAATTATCGATATTTAATTTTCAATTATTCGCTGAAAATGTTTGATGCAATTTCAGCTCCAAGATCGTCTAAAGTACAGAAGGAATTGATATATGTAACAATTTCATTACCGTCTTTATCTTCGCGCTTGATTTCAATCCCTTTGCATTCAGGATTCTTGCAAGCCATAATATTACCATGTATATATGTCATTGGGGCGCCACATGCTTTACACTTATGCTTGCTAAGAAATCTTTCCTGCTGTTCTTTTAATTTCTTCTTATCAGAAGTTTTCTTTGTTACGGGCTTCATTCCCCATGCAGTTCTCATTTCTTCAAGTGATGTAAAGTGTTCTGTTGTCCCTTTGGACATTCTATAATTACTCATGATCTTTCTCCTTGTAGTCAAATATATTTGATTTTTAGCCGCGTATTCTATGCCCGCGGCAGGCTACTACATAAAAATAATTCGAATTCCATATTTAAACACGCATTGGAGACAGCGCGGAGAGTTTCACTTTTCTTCAAACAGCTGTCTGCATACATGTACACATATCCTGCGCAAAATATGTGCCTGAAGATGCAACGAAGCGAAAAGTTATTCCCCTCATAGATCGGAAGAGCGTCGTGTAGGGAAAGAGTGTAGATCTCGGTGGTCGCCG
>ERZ1024365.46-NODE-46-length-20413-cov-445.876216_pt1 | contig 20413 bp, 42 predicted proteins | sample MGYA00520788_ERZ1024365 | MGnify/ENA primary metagenome ERZ1024365 (study PRJEB33242, sample SAMEA3444265) | Homo sapiens | biome: Host associated; feature: Gastrointestinal tract; material: Stool | place: Uganda | collected 2011-01-01 ... | reverse complement strand
ATGACTGCCACATTACTACCTACGATTTATCACGTTAGCGTAGGTGCTCCGTCTTCCTAGTTTGTATACCGCATGAGATAACGGTCAATACAATCATCTTCACAGACAACTATATTGTTAGGTCTATTGAATTACGAGTAATGAATTCAGACTACACTATGATGCAAATGTGTAGTTTCGTCTAGGTCTCATCAGTGAATATTTTATTGGAGTAATACGTAGTATTACGTAATGCTCGCTACTCTCCCTAGCTGAGTTTAAAAACATACCACTATCTTCACAGACTGTGATATGTATAACCATTTATTATTTACCACACTTGGCAAAAACCTCTAATTTAATTATACAATCGTTTATGGGATCTTTAACTAAAAGCAATTCTATAATCTTTTCCTTTCAAAGAAGGTCTCTTGTTAAGGATAAACTTCTTTAAATCTTCAAGATCTATTGGAAACAATGCACAATATTTGTATTTTAATGTGCATATAAATCTCCCATTAAGCATGATATCAAATGTAAATGTTTTCATATTGATTATGAATTAAATTTTACTATACATTAATTAATGTAAGATACAGTTACTTTGTTCTTATCTTTTACATATGGGATACCAGATAGGTTTAACGATAAAGCAAACTTGTCTGCTAAATCATTATTGTGAAATGTTATTTCGGTACCAAATTCTGATACAAAACAAGATTGAATATCTTTGTTCGCAACTCCGTTTTTAATTATTGCTTTCATATTGATTATGTTTATTTATTATTGTTTTGTTAAATACGCTATATATTAAAACAGCCTATTTGAGCTGTTACGTAGAATTGTTCTCAAAAAAGGGTTTGGGAGATTGTTTTACCAATCCCCACCCCCAATTACTCGGCTTGACCATACTCGAAATTATCATCGACCATATCAAGCATGCGATTTTTGAGTTTGTTAAACTCACTTTCCTCATCGTCAACATTTCCCAAATAGGTATTTGCCAAAGATGAATAGGTATGCGTGCCGTCGTTGATGGCTTTTTGTTTGCCATCCGTTAGCTCGCTAATAGTAAAATCGAACGTGCTAAAACGTGCCTTCTTACCTTTGAACTTACTAACCAACTTTTCCAACGCTTTTTCTTGCGTTCTATCATCGTGCTTATCAGTAAGCAACGAATCAAAGTTTATCAAACATGTGTAAGTCTTGCCAACAGATGCGCCGGCTTCCTCAAAATCAGCTAATGATAATAAATCATTATCATCGTCATCTTTTGAGTTATCAGCAGCATAGGCAATACGTAACTGAACACGAAATGCGTCGTTGTCCTCATTCCACTCTTTCAACTTATCATTTAATGATACGTCATTAATTGTTGCAATTTGATTTACTTTTTTCATATTGAATACGTTTTGATGTTGTGAATAAATTTGTTTTTGTCATAGGGGGGATACCCCAATCCGAAAGTATATACCGGGGTGTGATTCATTGCTGTTTCTCCTTTCCATACACACATAACAGTTTAAAAAAAATAAAAAAAATAAAAAATCAAAAAAGCCGAGGCTGTAAACCCCGGCTATTCTCATGCTTTCTTAAACTTATCTATAAAGTCTGTTATTTCTCTCATATATACATGGTTATCACGCTCGTATATTATAGCGTCAATCCACTTATCTGTAGAGTCTTTAAACTTTCCTACCCCTACATAATTGTAGATATTTCCTTTATACTCGTACTTAATCTTTTCCATTATTACGTCTTTTTATCTATCTCTAAAAATACTCTTCTGCATCTGATGGATTATGTTCTGCTTTATCTGGCTCGATATAAGGAGTGTATCCAGGACCAATAATATCTCCGATTGCATCAAGTGTAGTAGATTTATCTGGTTCTGCGAGTTTTATAAACTCAGATGCTTCCATCATTTTGTACACTCCCCTATATTTATAGAGTATAGCATCTACCCATTTTCCAGAAGCTAATTGAAATTGACCTGTACCGATATATATTACCTTTACTTCACTGTTTCTATTCAGTATAAATCTATCGTTCTCCATGTACATTATTTCTTTAAACTAGCAAGCTTTAATCTAATTGACAATAACTTCCTATGAATATTCTTGTCATTCTTAACCAGCCTCTTTGCTATAACTATGTATTTGACAAGCTCGGCAATAGGGATTGCAAGCTTTATTCCGATAAGCGAAATAGCAGCCCATAAAGGAAGGATTGCAAAGCATACGTACAAGAATATTACAGCGAACGCTAAGTTCAACATCTTTACTGTAACACTTTTGGTATTCATAGCCTTTATTACCTTATCGAATATCTCCTTCTCCTCTTCGCTCAGTTCTTTTCTGATCTCACATATATCTACTAACATATTTTAATCTCCTATTTTAAAATCTCCACCATCTAGTTGTCTCTTTCTTTAGCTCATTAAGACATGTTTCATACTTATTCTTCCAATAGTTAGTCCAGTCTTCCTGATGCGCTAATTGTTGTTCTAATAGCTTTATTTGAGCTTTTCTAGCTTCTAATACACCCTCATTATCTACTGACTTACTATTCAGTACAAGCTTTTCGTAATCTTTTCTGTCCAGGATTACGTAATCTTTTAGCTGTCTGATTAATTGTACTAATTCTGTTTCCTTTTCCTTCGTCTCCATCTGTAATGCCTAATAATATTTTAGTTATTTCCGGGCTTTCTGATAGCATTTTTATCACCTATTTCGCTATCCCCGAATACTTCTATGAATTTGTAGAATTCTCCTTTTTCATCAAGCTGCAGTGCTAATTGTAGTATCTGTCTCGTTGAATCTGCTTCTTCTCCTACGTTTTCCAGTTCCTTTAGCAGTGTCTGATACGCATCTCTCTGCTCTGGATCCATCTTCTCTTGTCTCTTCATCTCTTACTTTCTTTTTAAAGTTATCGTATCTTTCAATGACTTCATCAGCTGTTACATCCTTATCCTTAGGATCGCTTGGGTCATATAATACTTCTACTTCTCCAAAGCTTCTTAATATTTCAAGAAGTTCTTTGAAATCTTCTTCGTCTGCACCATCATTAAGCACCTGCATTCTCTCCATCTTCTATATCTTTTGAGGAGCCGTTAGACTCCGTAATATTTATATCTTTTAAAGCATCTACAACCTCAGCTTTGGTAGTTTTTGTTTTAGACTGTGCAATAAGCTTTTGTGTAAGTTCGTCATTATAAGGATTACCTTTCTGTTCTTCCTTATGTTGCATATGCATGAGGATTGCTGTGGCGTTTGCAAACTCTCTAGAGTTTTTGTCAAGTGTGTCTATAAGTCCCTCAAGTTCGTAGATTGAGTAATTTCCTGGTTTATGTAAGAAATTGCCATTTTTATCGTACAAGTTACTATATTTACTAATTTTTCCCATTACTATTTGTTCCTTTAAGTATTGCCCAACCAGCTGTAACAGCTATAATTGGAATGATTAAAAATATGGTTATTATATCAAATGGATTCATCGTTGTCTGGTTCATAAAATCCTAGTCTTCTTCCGTTTTTCTCGGCTCTTTCTATTATTTCTACAGCTCTTAAATAATCTTTATCTTTTGCCATTTTGCTCAGCATGGGCTACGTATTTTGTGCACTCTTCCTCTACAATTTCACCATCGTCGTTGCGTGTTAAATGTGTGTACTTCTTCTTTGATCTGTTGAATTTAAATATTCTAAATGCTTTATCTCGCTCCTATTTATCGTCATATCTATGAATATATTTCATCATTTGTGTAGCATTTACAGATCCTGCTACCCCTAGATTACATAGGTTTTTGATAAAGCTTATAGCTCCATCTTCGCCAAATTTATGCTTTAGCATACTATATTCTTTAAGGCTCTTCTAGAACCATTGATTATCAATATCATATATTGGCTACTATTCTACAATATATGCTATATTTACTGGCACTCCATGCACAAAGAAATATTTGCACTATTCTGTACACGGTTTGTTCTAGTATTGTAGAGATAAGAAGTCGGCATAATATAGTATGGCACTCATCTCAAACTAATTCATACTTTACTTGCTGTTTTGTTTACACACTCTGTAAAGTACCCAATTAAGTATGCGAACACCTCATTTGTATCATCAGATAACTTAATATGACATGCTTCTAGCACATCTACAGCTGCATGAAATGATTCATGAGCAAAGGTATTTATGTCGTCACCAGACTCCTTTATCTTGTTTATTACTATGATTTCACAGTCTTCTCCAACTGTTTTATCATATGCACCTCTAACAGTGTAGGCTGTATAACTTGCCCATTCGTCATCAATTATAGACGTATCATCATCTCTAAAGCTGAACCTTTTATCTACTATAGACTTATCTGGGTTAAGTATAACAAATAAGCTAAATCCATATACTGTATTATATTCGTCTATTATACACTTTTTCTTCTTATCCATACTATTATTATTAGTCTTACAATTATTATTAAGCTTATATAGCTTCTACTATAGTTGTATAGTCTTACATACTGTAATAGCTGTACTACTAAAGTAGATCTCCTAAAGAGAATATATAAGAGAAAGGGTTCTTAGTCTGACTAACCCCCTACTATCCCCCTAACGTAAAAAAGCTAAAAAAGTTGCATATTTACAATGAAAATGCTATTTTTATAAAATTTATATACATTTTGCAACCTTTTTGAAAATTATTTCGTTATGGCAGCGTAAAACAATAAAAGCAATTGGATATGACAAAGATTTTAAAGGTTATTAAGCCTTTCTTCGTTATGGAGAATGGCGATACATTTGAGTATAATGCTGATGCCGATCAGTACGAAAGTGTATATAACGAAGAGCATAATAGCTCAAACGAAGACAATTCAACGGTTGTTTCTTCTTACAATTCTGTTTATAGAATATCAAAGGAATATGCCAAGATGCTTCTCGATAACGGATATGTTGAGGAAGTTAATGAAACAAAGAGATTTATAAATATCTTTGATGAGATCGATAATAAGATCTCAGAATACAACGAGGAGCTTTATAATCTTAAGAGAAAAAACAATGAGGACACTCCTCAGTGTTTGCTTGTTGAGAAGGAAACAGTATTAAGAAACATGATTAAGTTACTTGAATATCTTAAAGGATTAAAGAAGTAATATGGATGATAAGATGATAGATCAGACCCAGTTGGCAGAGGACTTGAGCTCAAAAATAAAGTATGAGTTCAGACAGATGTTCTTAGTAAAGCCGCTTGAGCCTGTTAAAGTTAAGAAGAAGATCTCCGAACCTGTGGCTAAGGATACTAAGCCTAAGAAGGATAAGGATGGGATCGAGGCAGTTGATTATGATGAAGTAAAGACAGAGATAAAGGAAGTTGATTCAGATTTCTCTAGAGCTGTAGTACTTAAGTTACCATATGAATATACACACCCATATAGTGATGAAAAGATACAGCAGATGCCTATTAAGGTTGGCGATATTGTTATATATAGATCATCTAGAGGTGCTATGTATTTCGATTTGCTTAAGGATTCTCAACTTGTATCGCTTTACGATATTGTAGCAACTGAAACAGTAGAAAAGTAATGAATATAGATAAAGTTTGTAGATAGATTGGACATACATTAAACGATGATCCAGAGCTAGTAAAACAAATAGTTATGCATTAGTTTTAGTTTGTGGTTGATGTTATGAAAGATCAAGATGATACTAGAGATGTATTGATAAACAAACTATTTAGATTCAAGCTTAAGAATAGATTTAAAGATAATAAAAATAAACCATTAAGCCCATATGAAAAAGATAATAAACATTGAACGCAGGCCTATCATTATTGATACAGATACAACTGAAGTTAAGGCGATTGATAGATCTACAAGAGGAATTGATGATATTTACGTCATTCCAGAAGATGCTCATGTTGAGTGGACATCAAAATTTTTTCCTGACAAAACTATCTGTGTAGACGTAAATAAGGATGATATTCTTATTACATTCTATGATAGAGATCTTGGTACCGACTTTGTAATAGTTAAGTCAGAAGATTGGTTGAAGGCTATCAATAACGCTAAAGATGCTGATCAAAAACGAAAAGAAGAGTGGGCTGCAAAGCAAAAGGAGAATAAGCCTATTGATCCTGTTTGTGGAGACGCTTGTTGTGAATCATGTTAATATTTAAGTTATGAAGAAAACTATTAAGAAGACAGTTAAGATAACAAGGCCTAAGTATACGATTTCAATGGTTAATGCAGCAAACGATGATGATGTTGTTGCAAGTTTCATTATCCAGAAAGTTATGAACGGCATGAAGCTCACAGAGTATGATTTTGACACAATTCACTCAATTGCTACAGATTTAATGCTCTCTGACATTTTGCCAGAGAATCTCTCAGCTATAATAAATGATGGCGGAGTTTACAGAAAGTGTACAGCTGTAAGAGTTGAGGAGAAGGTCAAGAAGCCTTGGTATAAACGCTTATGGAATTGGATTACTCGTACTAAGTAATCACCTTTAGAGTCTATTAGTCAAACGGTAAAGACGACCCGATATAAAGGGAATAGTTAGCAGGTTCGACTCCTGCATAGACTCCAACATTTTTCATTGTTTTTAGATTTTTAGATATTAATAATAAGTGGCATCCATGTGTGTACACTATAAATAAAAAGCTACCATGGTAAGCTGACACATGGACCCAATACTGGCTATAAGTCCAGCTAAAACTTAAGAGTCAAAGAAAACGGGCGAATACAATCGTCGAGAGGTTACGTCGTTTCTTAAATCTCTATAAACTGGGATATCCGGGTGAAAGAGAAGCTTTCTGCCCTAGTAGCGCTCGGAGCTACAGGATCCAAATGGCGCCAATACTGGTTCTGCGTAACTCCAGCTAAAAGTTACGTGCTTATCGCGGAGTGGAGCAGTGGACAGCTCGTCTGGATACACAACCAGGAGGACGGTGGTTCGAATCCACCCTTCGCAACATTAAGCTCCAATTGTGTGATGTTCTACATATTTGGTCACCAGGAGCGAAATTGATATCAGAAAAGTATGTCGGCTACAATGGTTTAAGTGTAGCAATGTAGTTTTAGGCAGATAAAAAGCTCGATAGCCTAAGGTGAGCTTCTACAATATTGCCCTATGGTGTAACGGCTAGCACAGAAGGCTCTAACCCTTTTAGTCTGGGTTCGAATCCTAGTGGGGTAACAATATAAAATAATATTTGAATACTATGGAGTTGAAATTTAAGAGACTTGAGGATAATGCTATCCTCCCTATTCGTGGCACAAAAGGTGCTGCAGGAATTGATTTGACTTGCACTAAGATTGAAACAGCTCTTAATGAAGCAAATCAGCTAATGTTGGTTTACCATACAGGATTGGCAGTTGAAATTCCTGCCGGATATGTTGGTTTACTTATACCACGCTCTAGTATTTGGAAGAAGTCATTATGGCTTACTGATAATGTCGGTGTTATCGACAGTGATTATAGAGGCGAGATTGTAGCATTCATGAAGGCTACAACAGATACAATTCCTGCTGTTTATAAGCAGGGCGAGCGCTTCTGTCAGTTAGTCATCGTTCCTATACCAGAGTATACAATCACAGAGGTTTCTGAGCTTTCACCAACAGAGAGAGGTGATGGCGGATTTGGTTCTACTGGCACAGGACACGAAAACGAATCTAGCGCAGCTACGGGAACTCAGTCACAGCTTAAGGAACAGGTTGAGTCCGTACCAGAGCAAGCGGCGGCACAAGAAGGTGCTGAGGTAAGTGAAGGGTAGGCCTAATTCACTTACGTAAAGGGGATTACCGAAAGGTAGTTCCCTTTTACTGTTTAAACACATTAATGCATTAATTATGATTTAGGAAAAAGATTTTTTATATAAAGTTCCGGTAAAGAATGCGCTCGTAACAGCACCTGGGTAGTAGGTTAGAAATCCAGAAATATTGGTTGATGTTGAAGGTGGCGAATTTATGCGTGGAAATATATTGGATGCAAACTCTACAAACAAACTTATTAATCAGTCTGTAAAAGATGCTGTAGATAATAAGCTTGTTGAAAGCGGATACGTAATAAAGGAGTTGCTTGAAAATGAAACAAAAGCTCGTACAAAAGGTGACGAAGACTTAGGTGTTAAGATTAAGGCAGAGTAGACTAGAGCTGAAGGTAAAGAAAAAGAAATATCAAACACTATTCCTAAAAGGACCAGTCAGCTTACGAATGACTCTAAATTCATAAAAGCTAATAAAGTTGAATTAAATAACTATACATTATATGGAAAATTATATTTTGGGGTTGATCAAAATATATCTATAAGTGTAAATGGTATCTTTGATTCAAGAAATAATGGTTTTTCTTTGAATCATGACGGATTATTCTTTTTTGGAAGAAATCGTACTGAAATACCTACAGCAGGTGGTTAGTTTATTGATATTAATAACTATGTATTGAAGTCAGTATATGATGAAAAGATTGCAGCACTTGAAGCTCGTATTGCAGCTCTTGAAGCCAAGCATCCAGAAGCTACTGCATAAAGCTAGGTCTTAATGAAAGCATGACGGGGTTCGTTGCCCCGCCTAGCACAATAGATTCTACCATGTATCATGGTAGGACTTTTATTACCCCTAGATGGAACATACTAGGGCTCGCGTAGTAATACGCTTTTAGATTAACGGGACTAGGATTTTCCAGTCCTAGTTCCATATTGTTTTACTATAAAACTTGTTAATTATGGATACGATCGAGAAAGTTTATTGTACAGGACACGACAATAATGACGCTTTAGTAGCTGCTTTGGCTTCTAAAAATAACTGTGATCCAATGGCTATGGCAGCCATGATGAACTAGAATGATTATATGAACAACCCATTTGCTTATCTTATCTGGATGATCTTCGCTATGCGCATGTGGAACAACAATGATGACCACCAGGGCAATGCAATCCAGAGTTAGCTCGACGCAATGCGTTCACAGATTGCTGATAATCAGAATAGCTCATTGGTAATGGATGCCATAAGAGGCAACGCTAATGCAATTACCCAGTTAGCCTCTAGCCTGAACTGCGACTTCAACGCACTGAATAATGCTATTTGCTGCGTTAGATCCGGTATTCAGGAAGTAGCAGGTAATGTAAACTTCTCTGCAGAACGCGTTATCAACGCTATTAACCTCGGAGACGCTAACCTTACATCTGCATTGCAGAACTGCTGCTGCCAGACACAATAGAACATTATCAAGATGGGCTACGAGAATCAACTTGGGCAGAAGGACATCGTTAACCAGATGCAGACAGGTTTCAGCTACACAAACGCAGGTTTGGAGAGAGCTGCAAGTAACCTTGGTTTCCAGATGAGTTAGATGGCTTGCGATCTTAAGACGAACGCAAATGCTAATACTCAGAGAATTGTAGATGTATTGAATAATCATTGGCAGTCAGATTTACAGTAGAGATACAATGACGCACGCCTTGAATTATCACAGTAGAAGCAGAATGCTACTCTTATAGCAGCACTTAAGACTACTACAACAGCTGCAGCTTAATAAGTTTAATTTATGCGAGGGCTCCTTCGGGAGCCTTTACATATAAAAATAAGGCTTATGGCATTTAAAGATGTAAAACAAAACTATTCGGTTTACATACTGAATAAACAGGATATAACTATTACCGACGGCAAGGTTATATCGGTTGGATTTCCACATTTAGATTTAAGTACAAAGCCTGCAATGGGTTAGTCACAAATGGTTGTAGATGTAACTATAGAGGCTAATTCAAAGACGGCAACATATTCAATTCCAGAGAACTTATCTGTTACGTATGCAGGAGATGTAGTATTGTCTACAGATAAGCAAGGCCTTATGGCTGAAGTAGAGCAGATGAAGAATACTGCTGAAAAGATACTTGAGTCAGTTCCTAAACAGAAGGAAGTAGTAGACAAGACAACAATACTGTTGTCTGAACTTAATCCTGTCTATAAGGAGAAAAAGGAGACTGAATAGAGATTCTCAAAGATAGAAGAATCTATAAGTAGAATGGAATCGACTGTTAATAACTTTATTAATTCTTTCAACAATGCAAAAGGTAATAGTAATACGGCACAGTGATGATGATAACCAAAATTCTAAATATGTTGCAAATCTTTAGAAAAATAAAGATGGCAGCTATTCAGCTAGTGTTGGAGTTGTAAAGGAAGATGGATATAATGACTATGTTAGTAAACATGGCTTACATTTTACAAAAGCTTTACAGGAATACGCTAGTAAATAGATGGTTAATTCAAATAATTAGGAGCATACATGGACTTCTATGTAGGTTCAAAATGTATGTAATACACTTAATCTTAAAATTCCAGACACTTCTACAATAGAAGATGTAACTTATACAGCAAACATGGCTTATGCTGATTTTTATCCAGAACTGCTTAATGAGCACCAGTGTATAAAATATGCAGTAGCTGTAGCTAATGATAAAGACGGCTACACAGGAATTCAATTTTGCAGATGGATGGCAGATGTTGTAGGAAAGAAGGAAAATATAGATTGGGATAAATTCAAATAATCTTTAACTGTGGCGTTTTAGACGTGGTCTTCGATGACACCACAGTACCATAATTGTTAACAATTTAAACGAATTAATATGATTAATTTTTGCGTAGAACCAAAAAAACCTTGTAATGAAAATCAAACTAAAGAATTAGATTTTAAAATAAACAAGTGTTATTCGTCAATATATTCTAGATTATGCTGTCATATAGATGATTCGGTCTCACATATATCTTAGGAAGAAAGAGATGAATGGAATGAAAAGGCTAGCAATTCTGCTTTACTAGATCTTCAGAACCAGTTAAACGAAGTAGCTGGAGATGGAGATAACTCTATAAAGAAAGAGATATTGATAGAGGTTTCTAGATAGATAGCAGATGCTATTACTGATTTAAATATTGGAGAATATGCTAAAAAGAAATATGTTGATGATGCTATTAGTAATATTAACTTTGATTAGTATGTTACAAAAACCGATGCTGATTCTACGTATTTAAAATTAGTTGACTATACAAAATTTGATGCTGACAGCTATTACACTAAAGCCGAGATATAGAATATAATTAAAAACTCAGATATAGTAAAAGATTATTCTATAGAGAGCTTTACAATAGAAAATAACAAACTTATTCTCACATAGAAGAATGGTGGTTAGTTTGGAGTTACTTTATCTGAAAACGGATCTGGTAGTGGAGTAGATACTGATTATGTATAGCAGTAGCTTTTAAATTATATTAAAAAGAACACATTATCAAAATTGATAATAAATGATAAAGTGTATTCTCTTGAAGATGGACAGGATATAAAAATCCCTACTAGCGGTACTGGTTCGAGTATAGATCCTACAACATTTGGATACTATAAATCTTATTTTAAAGAAACAACAAGCAATTCCTCTATACCAAACAAACCTAGTGCAAACAAGCCGCCACAGGATGGTTCTGGATGGAGTGATACAACTCCAGATTATAGAGCTGGGTATTATATATGGATGACATAGGTATTCGTAAACGGTAATGGATAGTATGGAGAATACATGAAACCAATATGTATAACTGGATCTGCTGGAGAGGACGGTAGCGGATCTGCTGGAGAGGACGGTAGCGGAGTATCATTTATATACAAAACATCCGTTAACGGATAGGGTGTTACTAATCCTGGAATCGTAACAGTTGATAATGGTGTGCCATAGGTACCTGTTGGTTGGAACGATCACCCAAGCGGTGTAACCAAAGATGTTCCATATGAATATTGTAGCTGCGTTACAAGCAATAAAGGAGAATGGGGCACAATGTGGATTGAGCCTTTTATTTGGTCTCATTTTGGTCAAAATGGTATGGATGGAGATGGTGTTGAGTATATATATTATGTTTCACTAACCACTCCAACAAATAATCTTCCAGAGTCATGGACCAATGACGAAGGGTTTTAGAATAATGAATATATCAAACACAATTCAGGATGGACTGATAATCCATAGGATTTAGAAGAATTTGGCCCAGGCTATAAATAGTGGGTGTCTGTAAGAAAGAGATATTCTGATAATAGTGGTCAAGATCCATATTGGCACGCATATTCTTCTCCTGCATTATGGAGTTATTATTCTAAAGACGGTATAGCAAGTGCTCTTATTATGGATGTTGTTGGAGAGAATAGATACCTTTATTTAACATAGGATAATAAGAATAAGAGTTTCTAGTCGTCATCTATGGCATATATGTATAATGATGGTTCGCCAATTGATTTTACATTATCAATTGACTCTTTTGTTGATTCTGCTGGAAATGATTATAGTTCATATAAAGATTAGTATTTTACGATAAACGACAATTAGATCAACATAAATATACCAGAGAATTCTTTATCTTTTAATAATGATATATATTATAAAATAATTCTTACTGGTAAACCAAAACTTACATCTATATCATCTTAGACAAGATAGGCTGAAATTTAGTTATTCGGATTTGTAAGAGGCGCTGATGGAAGTAAGGGCGACCCAGGAGATAACGCTATATCATATGATATTAAAACATCTGCATCTACTATTAATTATCAAGATGGATCAATGCATCCAAATCTTATAAGTGTATATGTTGCAAAAAGTGATGGTTCACAAATTACAAATATTACACCATCAAATAGCTCTGATTGGTAGTTCTCATATAGTATAAATGATGGTGATACATGGAGTACTATATCAACAGATTAGATTCAAACAGAAGGTGAGAATGGAATGTTGTTTAAAGCAACAAATAGAACAATAACGTTAAGTGAATATGTTCCAATTGTTAAGTCTGGTATAAATGGAGCAACTTATTCGCTATAGCTTTCAAATATATCGTTATCATATATTCCGGCAAGTGTAGATTATAATTTATAGATGAGCTTCAATGTTAATCTATACAGAAATGGAAGTATTGTACATAATAATGATGCAATTCTATATATGTAGTTAAACTCAAGTACCAGAAAGAGTTTGCAGTATGATTCCGACCATTGGAAAGCTGCAGTGAATACAACTGTAAATTCTAAGTCTAGTACTATTACTATATACGCATATAACTCAAATGGCGCTCATTTAACATCTATGACAATTCCTGTATCGTCATCTGGAGAAAAAGGTGATAAGGGTGATGCCGGAAACGGATCTATTGGACAAACATTTAAAGGTTCTCCTTTGAGAATTGTTGGAGAATGGAGATCTGGAACAAAGTATTACGACGGAAAGAGAGATGCGGAAAATGGTATATTCTATTAGGATGTTGTACTTTATGAAAACATGTATTATATTTGCACAGATACCGATGCTGGTATTAATGATGGATGGAATCTAACGCCAGACGCTGCTTCATATTGGAAAAAATTTGCAGTTACAGAGAATTTTGTAGCTGATAAAATAATAGCAAATTAGGCTAATATCAAAGAGTTGTCATCAAACGAAGTTGTAATAATGGACAATAATACAATTGTAGCAGGTATGACTTCTAGTAATGCTATTGATAGTAAGTCGGATCTTAATGATAAGGTAACTAATAAGGGTAATGTTAGAATATGGGCTGGAGGAATGCAGAATGAAGGCGATTTGACATCTGCTCCATTTACTGTTACAGACGCAGGCGTGCTAAAATGTCAAGGAAAATCAGGTAATTCAATAACACTTAAAGATGGTACTATATGGTTTGTTGTAAATGGTACAACTTATCACCTTGGTATAACTAATAACAAACCAGATTGGATTAATAGTGATGCAGCAGACAGTGTGGAAACATGGTACATAAAGGTTGAATCTGATAGAAATGTAAGATTCACGCAGTTAGGAGAATTTGCCATAAAAGATAATAAGTATTACACAGATGCCACAATGAAGACAGCTGTTAACGGAACATATTACAAGAAGGTAAATTGTAATTTTATATTGTATAGGGTTGGAATTTATACGTATCTTACATATGAAAGTACATTAGGTGTAGAGCTGTATAATAAAGCATAGTTTGTAAATGGCTCTAAAACTGATTATGGAACAGTAGCTATTACTGGTTATGTATCAAATTAGACAATTCCAGACTATAACGGCGGAACTCTTGGTATTACTACAACCAATAAGACTTGGGCTAAGATTTCAAAAGTTGACAAGCCTACTGGAACATTTACATATTATATTACAGGCATGGTTGGTTCTACATCAGACTCTATTGAATATAAACCTGTTAATTCTGATAATATAATATTTGACAGCAACACAACTACTGGCATCTATGTAATATCTCAATCTGATACAGAAAGTCCTAATTTACAATATATGTTGTCTAGATGGGCAGAGGATGTTAGTTCTGGAATAGAAGACTCTAACAAAAAATACAAGATTAATAATGTAAATGTTAATGACAAATTTATACCATAAAGATAATTAAATAGAACATTATAATTGGCTTAAAAGACTATTTAAATAATGTTTGATATCATACAGAATAAAATACAATTAAGCACAGAAGATTTAGCTATACCACCATTTAAAGACTTCTATAACAATGCTAAAGATAAACAAGATGCATTAAAGAAGATCGAATTCATAGTGTGGAGATATAAATGGAATAGCCCATACGAGGCATACCCAGAGAAAGAACGCACATGGAGAGTAGCTAAAGATGTACTTAATGATGAGAATTATAAACCTGATGACGTTATAAAAGAATTAGCAAAAAGGTTCCAGGAGTTCCAAGAGACTCCTGCTACCCGCTTGCTTAAATCTTCTAAGAGCGCAGCAGAGGGCATTATGAACACGATGGATAGCTATGCTGAAGAAGAGCTTGATATAGATACAGCTAAGAAGCTTTCAGCAATATTGAAAGATGTTAGCGGTATTATCAAATCATTAGACATGGCTATGAAGTAGGCAAAAGCAGAACAAGCAGAAACCGGTAGAGTCAAGGGTGGTGGCATTATTGGTATGTACGAATAATTATGATAGACTTTAATTAGAGACTCCATGATACTGATAAGTTCAGATAGGCAGCTATCTTCTTTCAGCAACATGGATGTTATACCTTAGCTCCTAGAGGTACTACTGATTATAACAAATATTGGGAGCAAGAAACAGATAGATGTCTTAATGGTTATACAGCTCCAGATGGAGAAGGTATAACTGGATACAACTACTTCTATCTAAATTATAGTCCAATCATGCGACTATAGGAAGAAGAGTATACTGATAGAGAGGGCAATCTCAGAAAGAGAAGACAGCGTATACTTGAGTTCCCTAGTTTTTGGGACTATGATTACTATTATTTTTGTGCTATAGAACAAGCAGAGCTAGAAGGCAAACATATGGCGGTCTTGAAATGCCGCCAAAGGGGATACTCGTTCAAAGGAGGATCAATGCTAGTTAGAAACTATATGCTTATACCTGGCTCAAAGAACTTTGCTATAGCATCAGAGTAGAAATTCCTTATAGGTGATGGTTTGTTAACTAAAGCCTGGTAGATAATGGATTTCCTTGACAAACATACAGCGTGGGCTAAGCAAAGACTTGTGTCTACACGTATGGAGAGAACATCAGGTTACAAGATTACCGATGAGTTTGGTAAGCAGACTGAGCAAGGATACTTATCTAGCATAACAGGTATAACCCTTAAAAACGACCCAGAGCGTGTGCGTGGTACTCGTGCTAAACTTGTACTATGGGAGGAGGGAGGTAAATTCCCTAGCCTTCTTGATGCATGGCGTATAGAATAGCCTTCAGTAGAAACCGATGATGGTAAAGCGTTCGGATTAATGATAGCCTTTGGTACTGGTGGTACAGAAGGTGCTAGCTTTGAAGGATTGAAAGAGTTGTTCTACAAACCTAAGTCTTACAATGTTCTCAGCTTCCCTAATATATGGGATGAAGGTAGAGAGAATACAGAATGCGCATTCTTTGTTCCAGCTTATTCAAACCTAGAATCATTCGATGATGATGGTAACTAGGTATATATGGACAAGGACGGTAATAGCTATAAAGAGAAAGCTATAGAGAACCTTATAGATCAGAGGAACAAAGTAAAGGACGGTGGTGCTAGTTAGCAATCTATAGACCGTTTTATATCAGAACGTCCTATTAGACCAGCAGAAGCTGTACTTGAGCTCGGTAAGAATATATTCCCTAGAAAGTTATTGATGGACCAGTTGACCAGAATAAGGACCAACAAGAAGCTTCAAAGTATGAAGCATATAGTTGATCTAGAATGGGATGGAAATGGTCAAGTAAAGTCTATAGAAAAGCCTAGCGGGGATATAACTAATTACCCTCTTAAGAAGGGAGATAAGCCTCATGGATCTGTAGTTATATGGGAGTACCCAGTAAAGGATCCTCCTTTGGGTTTATACATAGGAGGTTGTTTAACCCCTGGAGAAAAGGTTTGCACGTAGCGTGGACTTGTAAATGTAGAGAATGTTACATTAGATGATAAGCTTTTAAATAAAGATGGCAAGTTCGTAGAAATAAAGAATTTGCAGAGATATGAAAAAGAGAACGAACCAATCTTTAAAGTAAAGCCATACGGATCGTTTAGAACAACTACATTTACAGGAGAGCATCCAATATGGGTGCATAATAAAGGCTTCGTAAAAGCTAAAGATTTAAAAGAAGGAGATTGGCTAGAAATTCCAAATTTATATTCAAATGATGGCATGGGATTTTTAGACGACAAATTTCTTAAGACTTATTATTTTTACGGACTTTGGCTTGGAGATGGTTTTTGTAATAAGAATGGTAATTCTTATGATATATATTTATCAATAGGAAAAGATGAAGAAGATTTAGCGTAGTTCTATGATTCTTTAGTGCTTGAGCTGTTTGGTAGAAAATGTATACGCGTTCATAAAGATAGAGAACAAACGAGAAGATTTACAAATAAAAATCTTTTCTTAAAGCTAAAATCTATGTTTGGAACGAATGCTTATAATAAAAGAATTCCGGAAGTTATAAAACATTTGCCAGAAAATCACAAAAGAGCATTTCTTCAAGGATACCTTGATTCTGACGGGTCTGTATTTCTTGATAATGGTAAAGTTAGAACAAATTTTACAAGTGTAAATCTTAAATTGCTTGAAGATGTTTAGGATATGCTTTTTGGTATGAATATAGCAAACAGCATAGTGATACACCAAAAAGAATGCACAAATAAACAAGGTATCCATTCTGAGTAGTCGTATAGAATAAATGTGAGCAGATCTGACCAGCACTGGTTACAATATGGTCCAGTGTTTAAAAGTAGAAAAATAAAACTTCTATAGAAGTCTTATGCATTATCGGCTTCAAAAATGGGAATTAAATTTGAAGATGATAAAATTCTTTTAAAAGTAGAGAAAATAAGCTAGTCATCATATACAGGAATTGTGTATAACTTTGAATGTGAAACACATACGTTTATGTGCAGAAATATTCTTACGCACAATTGCGACCCGTTAAGTATCAGCGGGGTACAATCGAGTAAAAACGGTGAAAGTCTAGAACAGAAAACACCGTGCTAATCTTATAGATTGCGAAAGGCTATAAGACAGTGTAACGCATAGGAGATGAATAAATATAATTCTCCCACGAGTGCTCGACGCCAATTTGGTGATAATATATGCTGAACTACATGGGGACATGTAGAAGTTAAGATAAAAAGCTTAACGATAACAAATTGATGACCACGATGATAGCTTTACAAACTCACTTGGTTCTACATTTATATTTAAGCGCGTAAGAGCTGGTGAGGCATGGACGGATGTAATAGTGGCAGAATATTCTGGAAGACCAGATACAGCAGAAGAGTACTACGAGAATGTACGTAAGCTACTTACATTTTATAACGCTAGATTATTATTTGAGAATGAAAGAAAAGGAATCTACCCTTACTTTACGAATAAACACTGCGATTACCTCTTGGCTGATTAGCCAGATAAAATCATATCTGAAGTCTTCAAAGACAGCAAAGTGCAAAGAAGAAAAGGATGCCACATGACCAAGCAGATTAGGGCGTATGGTGAAGGATTAATATTAGAGTGGTTACTAGATGAATATGAACCAGGTCACCCTAATGTAGAAAGAGTATACAGCGAAGCCTTGATAGAAGAGCTTATAGCCAATGATGGGGTAAAGAACGTTGACCGCTTGATTGCTCTATGTATGGTTATGATATATAGAGAAGAGCTTTATTAGTTGAAGGTTTCGTCTGCAAAAGAACAAAACAAATAGGTTGAACTCTTCGAGATGCCGTTATTTAGCAAACAATGGTTTGAAGAAGATAGCAGCACAAGTGAAGACGGTATGCCGATATTCACATTTTAATACATGGAAGATAACTTATACAATTCAGCTTTCCCCAGACAAAAGCTCCCTCTTTCAAAGAAAGGAAAGAAGTGGCAGGAAGATTGCGTTAACTATATTATAGGTGAAGGTAACGTAACATCTGGAGGAAATAGTACATCATATTACGGAGAGCTGTAGACCTATTATAATTTATATAACAGCATCTTCGATGAGAAGGATTTTAAATCAATTACAAACCCATTCAAGGTCGAGGATGGTTTTCCTGCTACTCCTCATGACTTTAATATTATAAGACCTAAAGTAGACTTGCTTATAGGTGAGGAGACAAAGAGACCTCTTAACTTCAGAGTTATCAGAACTTCATAGGAGGCTACATCTGAAATGCAGGAGAAAGAGAAATAGATGATTCTGCAATATATAGAAGCAGCTATCACAGCTAGAATGAGCCCAGAGGAGGCTCAGTAGTTCCAGGAGTAGCTATAGTCTGGAGAGATTATGCCACCAGAGTAGATAGCTAAATATATGGATAAGGACTACAAAGATATTGTAGAGAATACTGCGTATCATTCTCTTACCTATCTGAGAGAGAAGCTTGATCTTGACAATGAGTTTATCAAAGGCTGGAAGGATGGATTGATCTCAGGTAGAGAAATTTATTATGTTGGCGTACTTAACGCAGAGCCATATGTCGAAAGAGTTAATCCTATATACTTCTCTTACGACAAGAGTCCAGACTTAGAGTTTATCGAGGATGGCTCATGGTGCTGCAGAAAGATGCGTATGCCTATTACTGAAGTATACGATAGATACTACGACAAGCTTGAAGAGAAAGATCTTGATAAGCTTGAGGAAATGATTGGTTCTACACCTGGCAGAAACCTTGGAGACAGAAGCCCTGTTGATATGGGTATACAATTACGCATATACGATAACCCTATATTCGAGGGAGCTGGCAAGTCGCTTGTAAATGTATGGCATTGTTGTTGGAAGTCTTTCAAGAAGATCTTCTACGTAACTACTACAGACGATGCAGGGCAGCCTCAGATTAACATAGTTGATGAAACGTATCAGCCTGTTGGTAATGAGATTAGTGTAGAGCCAGATTGGATTGTAGAGGTATGGGAAGGATACAGAGCTGGCAGTGACTTGTACTTTGGTATACAACCTATTGAGTACCAGCACGTAAGTATCGATAACCCTAATAGCTAGAAGCTTCCTTATTGTGGTGCTATTTATAGTAATACAAATAGTAAGCCTAGATCATTGGTTAGCATTCTTAAACCATTACAGTATATGTATATTGTATTATGGTACAGACTTGAGTTGGCTATCGCTAGAGATAAAGGTAAGGTTGTTAATATGGACATTACATAGATTCCTAAGTCTATGAATATCAGTCCAGCTAAATGGATGCATTACTTGTCTAGTGTTGGCGTTAACTTTATTAACCCATATGAAGAAGGCTGGAATATCCCAGGAAGAGAGGGTGGTAAACCTGCTCAGTTCAATCAGATAACAGCACTGGATCTTACAATGTCTAACGTCATAGCTGAGTATATACAGTTGATGGACAAGATAGAAGAGCTGGCTGGTACAATATCTGGTATTACATAGCAGCGTGAAGGAGCAGTAAGCTCATCAGAGATGGTAGGTAATGTAGAAAGATCTGTAGTACAGAGCTCACATATTACTGAGCCGTTATTCTGGGTTCACAACTAGTGTAAGCGGAGAGTGCTTAATATGCTTCTTAATACAGCTAAGGGTGCTTGGGAAGAGACTGGTAAGCAAAAGCTCTAGTATATCTTTGATAATGGAGAAAGAGCATTCTTGGATATTACTCCTAAGTTCTACTATGAGGATATGGATGTATTCGTAAGCGATACATCTAAGGATCTTGAGAATATATAGAAACTTCAGTAGCTTATACAACCAGCTATGCAGAATGGTGCTAGTTTACTTGAGGCAGCAGAGATCCTTACAAATGATAACTTTAATATCATTAAGCAGAAGCTTAAGGATATGTAGACTAGACAGGAGCAGGTACAGCAGCAGCAGCAGGAAGCAGAAGCTCAGCAGCAGCAGCAGTTACAGCAGATGCAGAATGAAGCTAAGCAG
>ERZ1024365.45-NODE-45-length-20711-cov-60.887151_pt1 | contig 20711 bp, 31 predicted proteins | sample MGYA00520788_ERZ1024365 | MGnify/ENA primary metagenome ERZ1024365 (study PRJEB33242, sample SAMEA3444265) | Homo sapiens | biome: Host associated; feature: Gastrointestinal tract; material: Stool | place: Uganda | collected 2011-01-01 ... | reverse complement strand
TCACCGCTTGAACCAATCTTAGCATAGTCACCGCTTGAACCAATCTGAGCAGAGTAACCGCTTGAACCAATCTTAGCATAGTCACCGCTTGAACCAATCTGAGCAGAGTCACCGCTTGAACCAATCTGTTTCTTTCTAACTCCGTTGTCGTTCAATGCTCCTTCCGTCTTAACCTTTGATGGTGAGGTAATATCTTTCAGCCACTCGACACCGATGTTAATGATGTCAGCCAGCTTCAACTCAGCCTTAATCTTGATATGCGATGAACATACCTTTGTTGAATTTTCTTCTTTATCAATCTTACCAGACTGCTCTACCTCGGCAAAACGAGAGTTTAGCATATCGTAGTAGTCCCACACTTCCATTGGAGACTTGCAAGCGTGGAAACCTCGGTTACAACACTTGATTTCTCCGTCCATATCGTACTCTTTTCCAACTTCGTACTGAAATCCACGGCATTTCATGTTCTTGTCGAATCCCTTGTACGATGTGATTACATTTTTACTCATATTCTATCTATTTATATCCTTTGTAGAATGATTAATCAATCTTTTTGATATTATCAATTTCCATATTCCATAGTACAAACTCTCTATTGGAGCGAGTACCATCTTTCTTAGCAGGGTTGATTCTTACATCAATCTCGCCAGTATAACCTTTATAACCACGCTCTGGAACAATGCTTGCAATCCAACAAACATCACATCTGGAGCAGCTAACTTTGTCTCCAACTTTGTATGGAAGACTTTCGATGTAATCATTTACGTAAGAACAAATCTCATTGTTAGCATCATTGATAATGCTTAGTTGCTTGGCAACCTTTACTTTTAATTCTTTTTTTGTCATATCATTAAAATTTATGCCCGAAAGCGTTTGTTAGTTACTCAACTTCTGCTGACTTCCAGTCTGGGTAGCCGCACAAGTCCGCTTCTTGTCCACAATTCAGTTCAAGCCAACCTTCAGGCAATCCTTAACTATTTCTCTGTCCTCTGAATCATCATTAGATTCAATGACAACCGTAAACTTATGTTTCATATTACTTATATTTATGCCCGAAGGCGTTAAACACCCAATATTCTATTAATAGCTCTTTGTACACATTTTATTGCTTTGTGGTCTTCTATTCTTATTTTTCTTCCGTACGTATTACTAAATATATTTAATGAACCTCTAAGATTAATTAATTCATCTTCTGCAAGTTTATCTTTACTCACCATATCTTTGATAGAAGTCGGATCGATTTCAAGAACTTTACTATTTACAACCTGCTTGTCTAATCCACAAAAACGTATTGCTTTATCTATTGTGTCAAACGTTGCTTCATGACAAATACAAGCATCATCATCTAGATATGCCATTGTACGCCACCTACATGGTATTCCCAAAATAGTATTTTTTTGAACAGAATAACGTTTTTCTCCATTAGCTAGCGTTTCTTCAACAATTCTCTTTGCCATATTTACACCTCCATTTCTCGATAAATACCAATACTAAATAGAAAATGATAGAGTTCGTGAACGTACTCAAATGAGAATATCTTTGTTTCTTTAAAATAGAGAGAACTAACACCTAATTGCGTGGCTATTTTTATATCTCCTAATGCAAAAACGTGAGGACATTCTTCAAGATTAAACCATCCGTTTTTTCTTAGGATAGTAGGCGTTAGCACAATCGGAACAATATCCTTAACCCAAGCACCGCAGTCACCTGAGAGATAGCCTTTCTCTCCAAATTCAGCACCTTCGATGTTCTCTAAGCAGACAACACCTTTCAGAACCGTTCCATCATCCAACTCCAAAGTCTTTGATGGGGCTGATGATGTTACTCGGTAAACGACATCTTTAGCTGTACCTAGTGGTACTCCATTTGTCATCACCAAATCTCCTGGAATGTACTTTACTTCTTCCATATTAATCTTCTTTCTTTTTAGGAACATACTCATCTAACTCATCGTCAAACTCATAGCAGTCTGGGCAGTAGTGCTTATCGCCTATCTCAGCCCATTCGCTTTCCATAGCTTGCTCTTTTGCGGTTCCTTCGTCCAACCAAGCCACAATGCCATTAAACTCATCAATGAAGGTCTTTCCACATCTGTCACAAACGACAGAGTACATAGTAACTGACTTAATCATTGTTCGTCTCCTTCCTTTGGAAATAAATCATCAACATAGAGCCAGCTAATAATATCATAATCAGGTCCAATATATTTGAAATCGTAATCATACCAACCAAAATCGTGAAAAGATGATTGCTCTATTCTTTCTTCATCTGGAAGCATCCCACAATTAAGATGATAAACAACTCTTACCAAACATATTCTATTTTTATCAGGCATTTCGCTAGCAGGATGCCACAAATCCTTTAGAAGCTCATTGATAGCCCACTTGGCACCCAGACCAATGGCTTCTTTTATGTCCTCTTTGTAGAACAATTCCTCTTTAGCATCATTATCGAAGACTACTTCTTCGCCATTTAACAGAAATCTATCTTCATAGATTTCTTCCTTTGCAGCATCTATTTTCTTATCGTCTATCATAATCACTTTACTCTTTTAAATTTAACATTCTTTCCGTCTTTTCTTGTGCTTGCGCTACAGACAAAATCACCGCAAACATTTTCATAAATGTCGCTACTTATCTCATCGAAGAAACAGCCATTGCATTCTTCTTTCTCGCTTTCAACCACCTTCAATGTGATTTCTGAGCCAATAGGTAAATCTTCCATAGTTACACCTCCTCGTTATATTTATAAACAAGCCCGACAACCAACTTGACAAGCTCATTGTTCGTCATAACTCTTGTGTCAGTATTACCAAGCCTCAGCTCATCAATAATACGTTCAGCAACCTTCTGAATGTGCCCCATCTTAGACAGAGGGGAAACGCTCAATGTCGGCAGCCTTGTCAAGATGGAAGCTCTCACGAAGATAAGTGCCACGAATAACGCCACAAATTGACTGGCGTTTTGTTACTACCCATACACCTTCATCTAACTCGTGACATATACGCATACACACAGGCTCGTATCTGCCATTTACCTTACCATACAAGGTGTTTGATATGTCGTACTCAGGAATTTTGTATTCCTCATATCGACCTTTACTGTTCTTCACATACAGCGGTGGAATCTTTTTCATTTTTTCTACTCTTTAAGTTAGCTATTCTAGTTTCTCTAAGATATTCCTCAGATTTCTTCAATCCGAGTTTCTTAGCTTGCTTAGTGACCTCGTAAACGCTTCTGCCAACTATTCTAGCAATATCTTTGTTAGAAGTGTCAGGATAACCTGTAATCAATGCTCTTAATTGAGCTTCATTCCAAGGAGTGCCAGTGTTATCTTGTGCGTCTTCTCCATCTACGATAATTCCGTTTATATCAAGATTAAGACCACTGAATATACAAGCATCTGCAAGTGCTTTTTCGGCACGTTTATAATCAAGCACCTTTTTCCCGATGATTTCGAATCCGAGAGAGAGTTTGTCAGGGCACTCTGAAAACACTTTCTTATCTACAGATTGAGGATATATAGCTTCCACTGCATTACGCATACGAGAATGAACTCCCTTAATTGGGATAATAAAGTATTCGGCTATATTTGTTGCCCAAGAACCATTATATTCATCCATTGTCTTTTTAAATGCAGAAACAGAAGATTCAAGCATTCCGCTCAATATTCCAGACATAACAACTATTGTGTACATCTTATGTCTTTCAATATGATGCTTTAAAAATTGGTTATCTAACGCATAATAACATTTCCTTACATCATCTTGTAGATTGAACTTGATGATAAAAGTAAGCTTATCCCATATCTCAGACATGCCGTCAGCTTTCATTCGTTCTTTGAATAAGTCAATCAATTCATCGGAAAATTCCTTCGCCTCTGTCATTCTTCTCTTTACATCAAACTTAAATAGCTTTTCATCTTCCGATACCAGTTTGAATGTTTCATCTATGTTAGACTTGACAATTTTTGCAAAGCCGCCTACCATAGAATAGAAAAGCATGTAGAGTTTGCTTATATTTTCTTTTGATGGAACTGCAAGAGGAACACCTGCGAGTACACACGAATTATTTGGATTCCAATTTGTCTGCATACTACATATCCTTTTCAATAGCAAACGCACAACAGATGCAGAACATCATCAGTAATGCGAGTGCTATATGTTCAACCATAAAACAGATAAAACCGTACCCTGCTATAATTGCTGCTATTACAAGCAGAATCATTATTATTGTATGTTTGTACTTTTTCATATACTACTATTTGAGAAAAATATCAAATGGGCTATCCGTTTCACTAACAATACGAATACCTTTAGTCAAGAAATCGCTTTCGAGAATTTCATCAATAGAAAAATCCCAATAACAACTGCCAGTAAAACCGTATAATGGATGGAACGTCTTAAAATCAGACGATACATTGTTGGCTGTGTCGTAACTGTACACACATTCATTATAACGTTTAGCAACACTTTTGTCGTGCTTAGATAAACCGTCCAAAGGAATCCTATTAACGTAATATTTTAGAGTCAACGTAATTCCATTAGCGATTGCATCAATATAAAAGTCGCTACCACACTCGCCAAATTTTTTATGTGTAACACGAACGTTCTCATACATATCTCTTATCGCATTCATCTTTTTTGCCGCTAATCTTTGCATTAAGCTTTCCATAATACCTCTTTGTTTTCTAGCCTCAACAAACGATTTGAGAAGTTCTTGTTGCAGCAGTCCGCATTCTGTAGTTGCTTGTGCAGACAAATTATTGATTACCATTCCGTCCATATTACTTTGATTTTAAGTTTCCGTATGCGGCATAGAAGCTATCAAGCTGCTGTGTTGCGTGTACTAGCTTCTGATTATAGCTATCTCGCTCTGCTCTAGCCTTAGATATAAAGACGAAGCTAACGATGAATGATATTACTACCGTTACCACGATGAACAACCATGGCAACTTGTGTACTGCCTTGTTGATTGCTCTTCCTATGTTTCTTATGATAACCCAAGAATAAACTCCGATGAACACTACCGCCTGTTTTGTGGTTGCGTTCTCAATACGTTTATCAGTAGATTGCCAATAACCTGCCATCCATATTTCTTTCTTTGTCGCATCAGAATGCTCACTGAGCCATTCCTCTGCCATTTTATTTACGTATGCCATTGATGTTACGTTTAGATTCTTTTTCAAGTTTACTCTTTAGCTTTTCAAGAGGAGATTTCTTAATATCCTTACCATTCATTCGGCAGTATTCTTCGTAAGAAACCGCATTCTTCACTGACTCCTCGTACTCTTTCTTCTGCTTTTCCATCAATTTCTGATTACTTATCTCAGCTCGCTTCTCGTACAATCTGCTCATGTACTTGTCGAGCGATATAAACAGTTTTTGAGGATTGACAGTCTTTCCAACGTACAATTCTTCATACTCACCCAACGAAAACTCGTAGAAGAATCTAGTAAGCTCACTAGGCGTAAGGTGATAATATTCTTGTCGGATGCGTTGAGCGATAGCCTTGAACTGATAAGGAGTAGTTGAGTCGATAGCTCCAATAACCATAAACAAGTCAATGAGCATTATCTTAATCCAAAACTCGCTTGCGCCATCTTTGAAGTACTTATCAATCTCAACAAAGGACATACCGCCTCTAGCGACAGAATCATATACAGAAGTAATGGTGTCCGTTCGATTTTGCAGAGTAGGATATTTGTCTAAGAATAGCGCATATTGTTTGCCATATTTTGCTACCGCTTGACTACATTCAGTCGGCAAGGATTGAACTAATTTTGTTGAAAGTTCGTTGCTGTTGTTCATAACTATTTGCGTAATTAATTTTAGGGCTGAACAACCCAGTGTAGTTGTTGCCCATGGAATACTCAACGATTTCCTTTGCGTATTCGGGATTTCCGTTTGATAACTGTAGAAGTTTCTTTTTAAGAGCTTCTAACCCACGTGGCTTGTAAGTCTGACGTTTTTCTTTCTTGTATGCAAGCCACATTTCAAGAGCTTCTTTGCAAGGATAATATTCTTCTTGTTTTTGCTCTGTAGTAATCTCGAAATCCGACAAATCATTTCCTAACGAGAATGCAGCACCCATAAGAAATATTCTCTGTTTCTCTGCGTCATTAGGGAACAATTCGCTAGATTTCTGACGAATATTGCTCGGTAATATCATACTTTATTAAATAAATTATCAACTTTATAATATCTCCAGAAATACCCTTTAATTAGCCCATAACGACCACTGCAACTACCATAAATACTGCATTGGCGTACACCAACTTCATGTGCAGCGTGCAAACCGCTAACAAAAGAGTCAATAAAATTACCATCCTTATCATACCGATATACAGTTTTGTAATGACAAGTTTTGGTCTTCTCGCTTTTTCTTTTACTTTCAGAGATTTTTCTTTTAGTCTCCTCACTTACGACTTTGTTTCTTAGACCATCTATCCTTTTCATAACAGCATTGTGTAGATGCACTTTAGTTAAACTGTTATTCATGTTATCAGTTTTAGTACACCACCTAAGATTTTCAACACGATTATCATTTCGGATAGTGTTGATATGGTCTATTTGTGGATAATTATTAGGATTAGGTATAAATGCTTCTGCCACAAGCCTATGAACAAGAAAGCTTTTTCTGCTCAAATTAACCGTATAATATCCGCAATTATGATTTAGTAATTTGAGTAAACGAGGTTTCTTGTTTCTATAAAAGTTATATGACATAACATTTCCAAGATTTGATACCTTGTATTTTCCTTCATACCCTACAACATCTTTCCATATTTCCTTTGTCATAAGTATTTCTGATTTCGTTGAATTTCATGCTGCATGTGGATGATTGCGATATACTCGTCAGATGGAGCGATGTAAACGCCTTGCTCGGCTGCGAACTTCAAGAAACGGTCTATCGCAAGACTCATTTCATCCTTATTAAGTTCCGTTGTAGAGCGAAGATACTCACGTTCCGCATTCAGAATCTTGTCGTACCTCTTGCGAACAAAAAGCTCATGGTTGCAATAATTCTTGAAATAGGCATCCTTGACCTCTTGCATAGGTAAGCCGACTTGAAGAGCAAAGTATGATATAGCTAAATGACAATAGGCGTTCTGATTAAGAGAACGAGCCTTCTTTTCAGTCAACTCTACCATACTTTTACTCTCTTCAAGTTTCTTTACCCTAAGTTTGAATGATTCCAACTCCAAGCTGTTAGATAAATCGTACATCATATCTCAACCGCATTAAACGCTTGTTTTATCATTTCAACCTTACACCTTATCTCAAAAAGGCAAGTCATCAGAGTTCCCTCGTTGCTGTGCTTGCTGCTGTGCTGACTGCTGTTCAGGTGGAAACAGATTTTGCTGATTCGTCGGGTTTGCCACGCCAGCAGCATTCATAGCTTGTTGTGCCGCTTGTGCGCTAGACTGGGCATTGCCACTAAAGCCACCACCTTGTGCAGTAGCTTGTTGTGACACCTTAGTAACATTCCAAGCACGAATCTGATTAAAATATCTGCCCTGATATTCATGTGCGTCAATATCAAAGCTAACGTTAATAACCTCGCCAGAATGAATGCCAAAACTAGCAATTCTATCCGCTCCAAAAACATCAAAAGCCATCTTCTTTGGATATTGCTCTTGTGTTTCTATTACATAGGTCTGAGACTTCCACTCGCCTCTTGCAGAAACGCCGCTTCTTTCAGGTAAAACGGCAATAACTTTTCCTTGAATTTCCATTATTTTTTATTTAAAGAATTTTGTAAAACCAAATCAGCCAACTCATCAAAGTAGGCAACATCCTTGATAGCGGAATCTTGCTCACCAGTAACCTTTGATGCTATAGAACCTTTCTTCATAATCAAGCTATAAAGATAACTGTCAATAGTATTAATTCCCATCAGAATCCACGATGTAACAGCATTCTTCTGTCCGTTACGATAAGCACGGCATTCACACTGAGATAAGTCTGCCATCGTCCAAGGTAGCTCTGTGAATACGACATTCGATGAAGCCGTAAGAGTTAATCCTACACCAGCAGCCTTAATGGAACAGATGATTATTCTCATTTTCTTAGCTTGAAAAGAGTCAATAGCCCATTGTTTCTGCTGCTGATTATCAGAGCCAGTAACGGAACATACCTCATTAGGAAACTCCTTTTTTATTGTATCAACAACATCACGATGTTCTGCAAACACAATTATCTGTTCTTCCGTATCATGTAGGAACTCGATTGTTGCTTTCATCTTTCCCTTTCCAGATATAGAACGAAGATTCATAAATTTAACTAATGCCTTCATTCGTAGCTTTTTTCTAGCTTCATCCTCAGAACAATTCTTATATTCAAGAAGGAATGTAAGCAGGTCTTTCTGACAAGTATCATACTCTTCTTGTGTTTCAGAATCAAGAGTAACACTAATTGTTGTTCTTGTTAGTTCAGGCAAATCTTTGAGCACATCTTTCTTTTCCCTACGGAAGTAACATGTTTCGTGAATCTTTTGATTAAGCTCTTCAAGATTCTCGTTTTCTCCATATCTATTACAGAACTCGCCATATCCGCCAAATTCATCAATTCTACCAAGAATAGCCAACTGACAAGCCATATCAGTAGCATGGTTAACCACAGGCGTACCAGTCAGCTCGTAGATATATTCCTTGCCTTGGCAAATACCCATTATTATTTTTGACTGCCTTGTCGTTGGGTCTTTAACTCTTGCAGACTCATCAATAATGACCGATTTCAGAATATCGACCTCATTCCTAAAAATGAAATTTTTAAGCTTTAACGGCTTTTCTCCGAGTGATACAACGAAATATTTAGCAAGAGACTCGTAATTGCATATAACCACATCATACAAATCCATCTTAGTAAGATGATAGCCGTATGTTGCGTTTACAGAATCCGTAAGGATAAGCGGACGAAGATTTGTGAATTTCTTGATTTCACGTTCCCAATTAACTTTGAGGGCAGCAGGGCAAATAACCAAGCAAGGAGTCGCTTTTGCACGTTCAATGGCAACGATAGATTGAACCGTCTTGCCAGTTCCCATATCGTCACCATTTATGCAACGCTTCATAGCAAGTTCCATGCGTACACCCTCTTCTTGATAATCGTATAATTTTGGTTTATCTGACATAATGATAATTATAATAAACACCACATTCTGAAAGCCCATTCAAGAGCCTTCTCTCTACCACGCAAATACAACTCGTCACCACGTTCAATCTTCTTATAGAATACTTTCTTCTTGGTCTTGGAAACCGCAAAGATAAAGTCTTGATTCCCGTATCTGGGGTCGATGCTATGCGTAAGGTCCATGTACCACGCGCGGCTCCTGTCCCAATCGACGAAATCAATCTGAGCTTCAAATTGTTCTTGTGACGTAGCTGCGGTAGTTTTCAAGTCTCCGCCAAACTCGCCAAGCCACCAGTCGAACTTACATCGTACAGGCAGTTCAAACTCGAAACCTTGGTATTCCATCTTCATGCGCGGATTGATGAATGTTTTCTGACCGACTGCATTTTTCAGAACAAAATCAAGAAATCTATCCTTTGTTGCTTGTTTCTTTAATACCGCAAGTCTGTCTAATCCCCATTTCCAATCTTTCTCTGTGTATTTCTCATCATCAACCGTCATAGCGTAATGATTACACTTTTCTGGTTCAGTAACAAGGGCATCAACGAGAGTACCAAGATGGAATGCCTTTTTCTTGTCTGATTCCTTAACGAAGTTAAGTTGTGGATTAAGAGCGAACTTCAATGCGGTGAGGTCTGAGTTGGAAACCTCACCACGTGAATAATAAGGGTCAAACGGTTGCTCTGCCATATTACTTAGCTGTTACTTCATCCTCATATTTAATGTAAGGGGAAACGATATACTCCTCCTCATTGTTAGCATGTTTCTCGCAAGCTTTGCGCATAAACTCCAACTTAGATGCAAGTTTGTCAGGTGACATAGAAGAGCCTTCAATCGTCCACCACTGCTGAATAATATCGAGCCAAGCGTTTTTGTCAGTAACGATAAGACGTTTTGTGACCTTTATTTTCTGCTTACTTGTATTGTCAACAGAAGTCTGGGCAAAGAGTGACTGAGCCTGTGCAGTAGCATGTTGTGCAGCGTTTTCAGCATCACGTTTCTCTTGCTCTGCTGCAAGCTTGCGCTGTTGCTCTTCCTTTGCAGCCTCATCAGCCTTGCGAACCGCCTCTTCTTTAGCCTTACGTTCAGCCTCTAGTGCGGCAGCCTCTGCTTCCTTACGTTTGCGTTCCTCCTCGGCAGCTTTTAATTCTGCTTCTTTACGCTTACGTTCTTCTTCGGCAGCTTTCAGTTCTGCTTCCTTGCGCTTGCGTTCCTCCTCATCTTTGATGCGTTGGATTTCCTCTTGCTTTTTGCGCTCTTCCTCGGCAGCCTTACGTGCTTCCTCTTCCTTACGTTTGCGTTCCTCTTCTGCCTTACGTGCTTCCTCTTCCTTACGTTTGCGTTCCTCTTCTGCCTTCTTGATTTCAAGAAGTTCAGCAATCTTAGAGTCAAACTTCATAAGGAGTTCGTCACGTGTAGTAGTGACAGTCTGCTTATAAGACGCAAGCAACGATGCGGAAATTTCCTTGTATGCGCCGTTCATAATATCCTTTGCGTCATTCTCATCAATTTCAGAAGAGTATGAAGGCTTGTTATTAACGAACAGATGTCCGAGGTCAAGAACATCAGAACACTCTGTAATACGTTTCTTAACTTCATCCTTGTTATCAAGGGTGAGAAGAGAGAACGTATTATTAAGTGAGTTGATAGCAGCAGAAGAATGCTCAGTAAGAAGATTGTTGAGCGTATCAATAGTATCAGTCTTCAACTTAATCTTAGCCTCCTTAATGCGCTCTTGTCGCAAGCGTTCTTGCTCTGCTTTCTTCTGCTGTTCTAGCTTGTAGGCAGCATACTCATTGCGCTTCTCCTGAATCTTATAGACAACTGAATCTGTATTCTTGGCAGAGATAAGGCTCTCCATCATCGTAAATCCCTTACGGACAATATCGAACACTTGGGTAACACCCTTACGTTTCTCCGTCATTGCTTTCTCTGTCAGTTTAGCCTTCTTGATAAATTCAGCAGCTTTCTCGTCAAGAGCATCATTCATACCAGACGCACTAATATCAGACAGAAGAGATTCACCTGCCTGAACACATGCCTCATAAGACTTTCTGTTAGCTTGCACCGCATTTTCTGTATCTGATTTGAGCGTTGCAATCTGTCTTGTAATATTGTTGGCTTGTTGTTGTACCAACTGCAATTCTGTATTTTCAGCCATACTTTATAAATTAAAATGGAGAATCATCGTCAACCTTTGCCTTAACACCATTTTTCTGTGTTTCAGCTTGTGAAGCACCAAATGCCTCTTGTTGCTTCTGTTGTGGCTGATTATCAACATCAGCTTGAAGCATACCACCGAGACCTACTGACAACTTAGAATAAGTTTTGAACGCATGCTTACAAGTCTTAGAGATTAGGAATCCTGTATCAATATCCTTGAAGTACGTTCTACCATCATTGCCAACATAATTACCTCCATACAGAGCGTTAGCTTTTCCGCAAAATTTAACCGAATACTCACGCAATCGGTCAACGCCTTCACGGTCAAGTACGAAGTAATCATAGGAATTATCAGGAAGAATAATCTTCACATAACAAGCAACTATAACCGAGTTTGCTGGTCGTGGATAAGTCTTCACATAATCAACAAATTTATGACCGTCACGCTCACCGAAGCGGAAATCATCGCAATCATATACCACTACAGGATTGTCACAACGAAGAATCTGCCCAGCCCTTTGACGAAGAAGAATCTCACCATATCCTGTATATGTAATCTTAGCAGTATAAGTTGATTGTCTGGTATTCTTGTCGTAGTTGCTATAACCCATAAGGTAACAGAGTGTTGTAGTTCCCTTTTCTAGCGACAATCCATTAATCGCCAAATTCATGAATGCATCATGAATATTCAACGATGGAGCTTTTTCGAGATAGCCCTTGAATGAACCATTGAGAAGTTCATCGTTAAACAGAGCCTTCTGCTCTTCAAAGAACACTTCTCCACCCTCTCCGAACTTCTGATTGTACACCTCGATGAATCGGTCTCTTGCCAAGTCGCAAATCTGATTATGAGGCGTTTTATTTAACTGTTCTATATCCATTTGTATAGATTTTAAAATTAATGTACTCTATCAATATAACTAAAGTACGTCTCCACAATTACCGAACCAGTAGTTGTAGGTCTTTCGTAATAATGTGGAATCGTACCTAACTTTCTGCCATCACCATCTTGGTAATTCAGAAAAATAGCTCTAGCCGCCACATCTCTTGACTTGTTTGCAGTAAGTTCCATCAAGCAAGCATGTAACTTGCGTTGATGGATTACTGCATTAGCCATTCTTGGCGGCATAGATGCTATAAGTTTGTCGATTCTACTCATTCTTTTCCTCTTTGTTTTCGGAAGATGGAGCATGATGTTCGAAGACATCGAAGACCTTAGTTTCGTTAAGACCTACGATGTCGTAATCAATCATAGTCTTGCCCATCACCTCATCAACGTATCGAAGAGCACGTGCCAACGACTTAGCCTGAACCAAGTAAGTTACGTTAGAACGCTTCTCCTTCTCACTCTTCTCATCAATAGTGATAAACTGGAGTTTTGCCTTGTACCACTTATCATCATCATCCAAGTCAGAGAAGAAAATCTCGCCATAGTTGGTTTTCTTTGCGCTTGTAACGGCAGAATCACCACTAATATAGCAACTCATTTCTTCAATGATAGATGTTTCTGCCTCGGTGCAAGAAAAAGCATCAACAACATATAGTTCATTGACTACTTTCTCTGAGCCGTCTTCCATCATCTTCTGGTATTTGATTTTTGTCTCATACCAAGTACTAGTTCTTACTCTCATTACTTATCCTCCTTTCCAATTCCAGCCAAAGATGCTAGTTTGTCAAAAATGTCTTTGGCAACATTGCCTTTGATTTCGATGCACTTTACGTTGCCATCACCATCGTTGTCACCACTACCACCTTCGCCATTGTTGAGTGTTTCATCCTCGCTCTCCAAACGTTTGCGAAGAGCCAAGTTCTCGTTGTCGCTCAATATCTTATCGAGAATCATGTTGCAATGTGTAACCTCCAGTTCTGCATCATCACGAACAATCTCATCAGTACTATTAATGATTTTCATCATTTCATCGTACTCTTCCTTAGTCTCACAGTTACGTGCGAGACAACCGATAACCTTAAAGCGGTCAATCTCAAAAACCAATTTAATTTTGTCTTTTGCCATAATAGCTACATATTTAATTAATTAAACAATAATAATCTTTCTCTTTCTACTCTTTTCTTTTTGCATCGCTTTACGCTAGCCTTGCAAAGTTCAGTATTATCTCTGTAATAATCTCTTTGCTTTTGCAGTCTTTCTTCACGATTTCTCATATATCTTTCGTGGTCGAGCTGACTGCGCATTGATTCGCTTCTCATATTGCTAATCTTCTTTATCCCACCCTAGCATCATCGCTATTGCGCCAACGACTGCAAACATAAGAGCGGTTGCTGCAAGTGCAAATAATATTATGCTCATACCGATTATTTCTCCATTATCTTTTTGAACATTTCTTCTTTTTGTTCTCTAGCACCAGCAATATAAGCAGTTGCAGCAAAGTCTTTAATAGTCTGATATAAACTACTATCCTCGCCAACAAGACCTTCTCCTACCCCTGATTTTTCTATAAAATCGTATGCTCGCTTCACGACATCTTCTGGAATGCCGCTTGCAATCATTTTCTTTCCGAACTCACTAATCATAACTCAAAACATTTAATTGCTTTCTTGCCGCATACTGTCTTGCTTGCGAAGTTGATTATCTCAGCAGCAACAACAAGGACAAGCATAACAACAAGATAGCTAATATAAAACATACCTTTCATTAACTAATTCAAATTTCGGAAGTTTTTTCTTCCATTAAAATATTATTTCTCAATCTCCTCAAAAACTTAATCGTTTTAATATTCACTGCTTGTTTATCGTGAATTTTAACACCTTCAATGTCACGCAAAACAGGTCTTCCGTTAGTGCTTCCGAAGATAAAACATTCATTATCCATCCAACGCACCATGTCGAAACGCTGAAAACGAGATTTGCCTATTTTATGCGAAGCAATAGAAGACCTACGAATGCCACTTTTCTTAGGATTGGCAACGTGCAATGCCCTCGTATGACGAGGAACACAACGGCACATAAAGAAAGAACTCAACCGCATAGCGTTAACGTTCTTAGTAATGCAGAAAGCATCAGCTGCATGGGTCTTGGCAATACCATTCTCAATGCGAGTATGCTTAGTAATGTAACCATAAGTCAAGTGAACATTCTTAAATTCTGCATTCGCTCGCTCATAGACCGCCCAACGCATGATATTCATCACCGCCGCATCACGCAAGGAATTTCCTCGCTTGATTTTCAAGTCGAACTCTCCACGATGATAAGCCTTATGACAAGTCTCACACAAAGTAACTAAGTTAGAAGGAGAATTGCCGCCTGTCTTGCGGCTCTCTAAGTGATGAACGTTCAATATCGGGTCTTTGCTATTGCCTTTGCAGTGAACACATTTATGCCCATCCCTTGCCAAAACGTACTCCCTTACGTTCCAAAATCCCATTTGTTCTCCTTGCTGATAATCCTCACCATTGATGTCTGGGTTCTTGATTTTCTGAGCTTCAAACTGAGCGACCTCGATTGTGGTCTTCGTGATGGGAATCAACTTATGAGCCAAACGAATAACCTTCAAGTGACTCTCAACCTTTTGTTCAACACTTGGTGCTATCCAACCATCTTTCTTCTTGCGGTTGTCAAAACGAGCCTTGCGGTAGCGTGTCTTGCGGTTTCTTCTATTCCGTCTCAACTCCCTGCGAGTAGAAAGCAATTTCACAATATCACTTCTCAACTCGACTTGTGCTGCAAGCATCTCCTTCTTCTCAGAACTTGCCGAAACACCAATGTGCTTCGAACCTGCATCAATACCAAGGCTCACATCTTGCGTGTAGGTGGTACTATTGTAATCCAACTGCACCACAAACGGAACACGGCTGACTACGTGAGCCTTTCCGTGACGAAGAAGATAACCAATCTTACCACAACGTTCTGTTGGCATTAATACACTGCCTTCTTTACTTCTTACGTAAATCATAAACTCAAATTTAAATTAATAAATAAATCTCCCACCGAAGTGGGGTTGTGCGCCCATCGCCAATGTTATAGAATGGTTTCTTGCCGACAACACCGTTGCTTTCGCTCCTTTTAATCATCGACCGCAGAAGTTAGAACTTGGACGAACATTCTAACGTGCCTATACATTCATCCCTAACGTAGCTCCCTAATTCCATTCGGGGCTGAGGCTAATCCGCTTCGGACGATTGAATGGATAACCGATAAATCCTAATCAAAGAATTCCGAAACTTGAATTATCGGTGTTGGCTACATGGTTATGAAAGAAAACTAGCTTCAAAAAAAAATAATCGGTGCAGTGCTCAGACTATTACATAGTGAACATCACGCAAGTTCCACCACACCGATTCACGTGAATTGCATATATAAGGGCAAATGAAAAGCTACATATCTGTAATTAAAACAAGCTAGGCTGTATCATTTCCAACTGAATGCGCTTGCGAGCCTTGTCGTAATATTCTTTGTTCAGTTCAAAGCCGATGAAGTTCCGCTTCTCCCTGATGCACGCAATTGCTGTAGTGCCACTTCCCATACAGTTATCAAGAACGCACCCCCCCACATTGGTATAAGTCCTAACGAGATAACGAATTAAATCCACTGGCTTCTGTGTAGGGTGAATCTTCTCTTTATCTCGTTTGAAAAATATAATATCGTTTGGAAAACGTTCTCCATTGTTGATGGTTGTAATTGGCTTGGAATGTTTGTAGTCGTAATTTGTGGATGATATTCCAGTCTTATTACTTATATAAGGCTTGCAACCATGTATCATCTGAGGATTGTATATCATCGCCAAATTCTTATCTTTTACAAAACAAGCACTAGATTTAGAAAATACCAAAATATTTTCATGAATCTTCATAGGAGCAAAATTACTATTTAAGAATCCAGTAGCATTTTCTTTTTGCCATACAATTTCGTACTTAAAATCATTCAAGTTGCTACAGGCGAGCACGGCAGTAAAAGGCATTTGTGAAAACAAAATTATCGCACCGTTTTCTTTGATTATTCTGTTATAATGAGTCCAAAGGTCATTAAGAGGGATAACGCTATCCCATGCATTCTTGGTCGTGCCATACGGCAAATCACATATAATGCAATCCACGCTTTCGTCAGGAATCCTTTTCATTCCCACTAGGCAATCCTCATTGTATATCTTATTCAATTCTATCATGATGGTAAATCAAAATAAACTTGCTTGTGTATATCGCTTTCTCTTTTCAAGCTGCGGAGATACCTCAAACATATCATTACTTATGTATCTCTTTACATTATCTACACCTTGTGAATAGATTTGTTTCTTGATTTCAAAGCCATAAGCCTTTCTCTGCATTGATGCTGCTGCAACAATACTACTGCAACTACCTGCTGTTGGGTCGATAACGACATCATCGGGGTCTGTAAATAACCCTATCAGCTTTTTCAGAAGTGGAATAGGTTTCTGTGTCGGATGACTACGTGGCATACCTAAATTTCTCGGAAATTCCATGCAGTTCATAACCATTTCTCCGTGATTATTAAACTTAGGCAGCTTGTCACGATAGAGTATCAGACCATATTCACAGTTGCCAACAACCTTCATATTGGCTTTCAAGACCTGTGCAGAATAATTCTTTCTGAACACCAAAGGAATGCAACCCTTGAAGCCGTACCTCTCACCTAATTCCTTGTAATAAAACTGCTGTTCCCATCCGCAAAAGATAATCATGCAGGGTGCTTTGCCCTTCTCTTTCGGTTCTGGTCGTAACATCTGCGAACAGAAGTGCATGAACTCGGCAGGACGGAAATCTTTGTCAGTATCGAAAAACTCCTCACCTGCAAGTTCGCTTTCACCATTTTTGTTATCTCCATCCTTGTACCAAGACGGATTGCTTGCGTAAGCATTAACACCGAGATTATAAGGTGGGTCAGCCAAAATTAGTTGAGCTTTCGGTATATTATAATGCCCGAAATTCTGAAAATGTGTATTAAATACACCTACTCTATTATGAAGCATTCTGAACTCAGGTTCTATCTTTAATTCAATATCATCAACTGTATGTTTCATATTAAACTGTTTTTGAAAAAAAAGATGCTTCGTTTCCTAGGTTTCAAAAGACACACCATCTGCCAAACTTACGAGAGGTTTTATTCCCTCTTATGGTGCGTTCCCAATCCATGCTCTTGCCCAAAGAGCAACTCCACATCCTAAACTACGTCAACCTTAGTCGGCGTAGGGGCGGTTTTACAACAACTAACTAAAACAATAACTATTTCCGTCAGGTGGGTAGTCGATTATCTTCCATTCGTTCTTCTTGATATGGATAGCTTCACGAAAAACCACAAACGGCTCACCATTATGACGTTTCTTGTTGTGTGCGACAATCTTGTTGATACACCCCTTGGCAGTTATTCTGAACTCCCTGAGAGAATGAGTGTACTTTGATTTTACGTCACAAACAATCAATTTTCCGTCTTCCCAAAATATGAAGTCTGGTTTATAGCTATGACCGCTAACCATCAGTCTTTTGTCATACCGAACCTTTGTTTTGAGTTGTTTCGGCACAAACATATAAAGGGATTTGAATATACTGAGTTTCACTTGTCTATGAATACAAGAAACTCGTTTATCAGCAAGAAGAATTTGGTGATACAAATATTCTTCTCTACTATCATACTCAGTACCATCTTTCGATGTGTACTTGTGTTGTGCAACTCTAGAAATCATAGCTAATATTCTTTAGATACGTTGCTAGGATTCCAAACTAGTTGATGGTAAGCAGAATCGCCAAACTTCTGCCATTCGCCAGTAGCAAACTCAACAATCCAATCGTTTGTACGAGAATCAGACTTCCTCTAGTCTTATTGTCTTTGAACTGACATGTAATTGACGTTCCATCTTCACCAACATCAACAGACTGCAAGCATTTCAGACCTTGCAGCGTTTTCAAGTTGTCTCTGTGAACCTTTATACTGTATATAATCTTCATATTCTTTTCGCTTAAAACCTTGGCGGCAGACTAACTTAATAATCTGACCGCCAATGGAAAACAACCTAATATAAAATTCAATCATGTATCATGACAATACATTGCGCCCTTAGATGGTATCGAGCCATCTTCTCTACATACTGGTCGGAGCATTAAATCTGCGTATGTAGCGCATTACCTAATTGCTTTAAGGGCAAAACTCAACGACTTATCACAAGCGGTTGAGAAAAAAAACAAATTATTTAAGTAAACAAAATACTTAAAAAAAGATATAATAAATAAAGCACTACTACTTTCACAAGCAGAAGTACATAGATGAAAAAAATTACTTTTTATCCAATAGATGTGTAGTTCTAGACTGAATCGAACAATCTCTAAGAGAACCAAAATCTCTTGTGCTACCGTTACACCATAGAACCTTTTAAAAGCATACCATTCTCACGAATAATATGCCTTTCGATAATAATAACTAATAAACCTTGCTTTTTATCACCTAAAAAAAGAGTGTTGCAGTGCAGGATTCGAACCTGCGACCTCTAGGAAATGAACCTAGCGAGCTACCAACTGCTCCAACCTGCGATTTGTGCAGCCTATCTTCACAGACGAGCTGCATTCTCCTTATTTCAATTCAGATTTTGATAATAATAAACAATCAAACAAGTAAATAAACCTTTCTCAACCGAGAGGTAAAACTCTCGAAAAACATTTAGATTCGTATTGGAGATACTATCGGATTCGAACCAACATTCACCTACGATAAGAATGGTATCTTTCAGTTGTAGGTCGTGCTTCCATTTACACCAAGTATCTCTTTGTTTTATGCATTAAAGTACGAAAAAAAATATTTTCTACCTTAAAGTGTTATAGTCTCATTCTTTGACTCAACTCCATTTGGAATTGGCTAGACTGTTATCTTTGTAATCGTCATTACCCTTTGCTTTTCACGACAATTCTTCTCGCTTGACTGGATGCCAATATCATTTCCGCGATAGTTCATTGGTGATAATTTCATCAATAACAGAATTACTAGTCTTACGTATGTCGCATACCCTTTCGTAATCTCACCGCGTGCCAGTGCCGCTCCTTTACTACAATTCTTATATGCGCATACTATTCTGTGCATTTTATCAATATGTCAAAGAACTTGTTCTTTTATTTCCCATTTGCACATAAAGTACTAAACAGAATCAAAAAGAATTGCGGTAACGGCAGGACTCGAACCTGCGACCTATCGGTTAACAGCCGACCGCTCTGACCAACTGAGCTACGAAACCATATTGGGCGAGCACAAACGAATCAGCATTTACCACGCTTGGTAATTATGAAACAAAATTTCTCAATATACACGATTTAATATATACGATGGCTTTCAAGCAGATTATCTATATCGCTTGCGAGGAAGAATGCAGAATGACCTATCATGCAGTGTGGTAGCTTTCCGCTCTTTCTCAACTCAACTATGAACGACTTTCCCATACCTATGTATGATGCAGCTTCATCAGTTGATAGCCATTTCTTAGCAATCTTTTCGACCACTACTTTTCTTTTCGGTGTTGCCATTTTATTATTCTCCTATTACTTTTCAAGCATCTTTTGAAGAAATGCTTTTTCGTTTTCTAGGCATTGTACTCGTTCTTCAAGTCTTGCCTTTTCGATTCGTAATTGTGTTGCGTCATCTATCTGACCTATCATTACAGGTGCATCACCTTTTCCGTAGGCGAGCCATTGTAAATCGACCTTTAGGCTAGAGCAAATAGCCATCATAGCTGCCTTGGTAAAATTCTGCTTACCTCTTAGCATCTTTGATAGGTTAGAGCAATCAAGACCAACATCAATCGAAAACGACCTTGCGGACTTATATTTACCCAACTCTATAACCTTTGCAACCCTCTGACGAACCTCTTCCTGATTATATTCTATCTTCATTATTTTTCCTTCATTATTTTTCTTCAAATAACTATATTTAACCAAAAAAGTTTGGTGGAACGAAGTTAAATGACTATCTTTGCAGTAGATAAATAGCTTAGACGGTGTTTTGAACTCCGTCCCACCTTTTTCGTCTATCAGTGTTGTAACTGATTAACGATTGCAAAGGTACACATTTTACCTCAAACAACCAAATTTTCATCAAAAAAGTTGTGGCTAGATGTGGTATTTTAACCTTTCTTTACAATAAGTGAGGTTTACTTATATGTTTTATTACAAAAATTAAGAATTATGAGCGACATCACTACAAATTTAAAGACCCTGTACGATATTAGTCGATGTAAGTCTATGAGGCAGTTTGCCAAACTAGTCGATATAGACCAGTCAAACCTCCAGAAGAAAATGGCAAACAACAATTACACAAAGACTGACGTACAAAAGATATGCTATCATCTTGGCGTAAGAAAAGAATGGCTTGAGAATACAGATGGAGAAATGTTCGATGAGAATTCATTGGTGCGTCCTAGTGATTGGGTATTCGGCAAGCGTGAGTCTAATATAAATATGGTGAACGA
>ERZ1024365.44-NODE-44-length-21595-cov-212.791365_pt1 | contig 21595 bp, 43 predicted proteins | sample MGYA00520788_ERZ1024365 | MGnify/ENA primary metagenome ERZ1024365 (study PRJEB33242, sample SAMEA3444265) | Homo sapiens | biome: Host associated; feature: Gastrointestinal tract; material: Stool | place: Uganda | collected 2011-01-01 ... | reverse complement strand
GGCACACAACAACTTCGCCCAGCGCGTGCCGGTGCTGGAAGAGCAAATCAAGGTGGTAAACCACCGCATTGCAGACCTCGAAAAAGAGAAAGGAGAGTAACACATGGAAACCATTCTCAATACCATTATCACCCCCCTGCCCTCGTGGCTGGCGCTGGTGCTCATTGTTGTGGGCGCTGTGTCGCTTGTGCTGGGGCTTATCCGTCTGGGCTACGGCGCGGCGGTCAAAACGCTGGTGCTCAACCTGATCGACCAAGCAGAGCGCGAGATTCAGGGCACCAAGCGCGGCGCAGAGCGCAAGGCGTGGTGCGTCAAGATGCTGCGCCACTATCTGGACAACAGCAAGTGGGGCAGAATGGTCTCGTGGGCAATCACGGAAGAGACCATGAGCAAGGTAATTCAGTTTTTCTTTGACCGCGCACGGGCGGCGCTGCAAAAGCAGTAAGGAGCGCACCGTGGGAATAAAAATCTTTTTGGTTGCAGAATTTATTTCTATTTTTGCGCAGCTTTTGCTGTTTACGCCTTTCTATTTTATATGGAAAAGCGATTGCAAATCCATTGGCAAAGAAAATCTTGCAGTTCCCATCAAGACTAGGTTTGTATACTGGTGCATTTTCTTCCCAATTTGGGCTATCCCGCTAATTTCTCGTTGAAAGGAGTTTATCATGGCAAGCACTACATACGAGCATTTTGTTGACGCCAACAAAATGTACGCCGCACGAGAGCAATTTCGTTACCTCACGAAAATGGTATGCGCACGTTTTCTTGACCTCACGAAAACATACCATCTCGGTGACGTCACCGTAATGGTGCGCAACGCCGGACAGCTGCCGCAGCCCTTCTGGCTCGGCGCTGCCTGTGGCGGCGGCTCGTGTAGTGCTGCCCGCTGCGCTGCAAGGACTTGACCGACAGCAGATGACCGCCGCCATCAAAAACGCACCGCTTGGGAGGGTAGACCGTAAGATAGCCTTACTGCGGTACGTTGAGCGGCTCCCGCTGCCGGACATTGCAGCACAGACACATTACAGCCGAACAGCGATAGGCTACCGGCTGAAAAGCATTACAAAAATTTTTGAGTAAAAGTCCCCTGCTTTGCCGAAGCCCTACGTTCCACGCGAGGTACTTTGTAGGCAAAGTGGGGGATTTTGTCTTATTTGCACTAGTTTTGTCGAAAGGCTTGCTCTGCGAATCAAAACGTGATATTTTAGTATTGCACTTCAAAGTGTGCACCTTTAATAGTTAAGCGCTCATGCGGATTTTTCCGTGTGGGCGCTTTTCTTTTTTGTCCTTCGTTGTGCGTTCGTTGCCTCTCGTTTTCTGCCGATGCAGTACACTGGATGCACAAGGAGGGATGTTTTATGAGCTATTATCCGACACCTGGAACGCCCTACGTTCCGCAGCAGCCAGTGAATCCTTATGGCGGCATGGGCACGGTAGGCCTTTCCGCTCCCCTGCCCAACACGCAGATGCAGCAGGCACAGCCGCAGCGTCCGCAGCCGATGAATGGGCAACAGCCTGTTCAGCAGTCGGCACAAGACGGAGGTTGGCTGCTTGGCAGACCTGTTTCCAGCAGGGAAGAGTTTTTGGCGATACCGTCCGACCTATACGGCAGATGGACATATTGCCCAGACTTGCGCAGTGGCGTGATCTACTGCAAGCGTCTGAATCCAAACACTTGTGAATCTGACGTGTTAGAGTTTTACAGCCCGGAAGCATGGCGGCAGATGCAAGCGCAACAGGCACAGCAGACCGCTGTACCGACACAGCAGTATGTGCCTATTGAGCAGTACAACGCCCTTGTCCACCGGCTGGATGAGCTGGAAAAGTGGCAGAAGAGCTTCTCTAAGCCCGCTGCCACCGCAAAGAAAGGAGAATAAGTGATGTCCTCTCCGTATGACATGATTACGCACAGCCCCATCATGCAGCTGGCAAATCTGGCTCGTGCTGGGCAAAACCCGATGGGTCTTATCCAGCAGCTGGGCGGGCAGAGCGCACCCATCATGCAGGGCTTGAACCTGATTCAGGGAAAAAATGAAGCACAGCTCCGAACGATGGCGCAGAACCTCGCCAAAGAGCGCGGCATCGACCTGAACCAGCTGGCAAGCGTCCTGAATTTGACGCTTCCGAAGTAAGGAGGCTTTACAATGGATGATTTTGAAAACAGCCATTCTGAAAAAGGTTTTGACATCAACAATCTGTGTGGCAATGACAAAATATGGATTCCTTTAATGCTTGGCTTGATTTTCGGTGCTGCCAGCAAAAATTGGGATGACCCAAAAGATGAAAAAGACAACCCTCCAAGCTGACTTAACAATCCTAAAATAAGCATCTCTCTAAGCGAAACGCTTCTCAGTTTTGCGGACTTGACAAAAACCGCTTTGATTTGGCTTCGCCCATCGCATACGGCGGTGGGATAGCATAACGCAAAACTGAAAGGAGTTTTGTTATGGACGATTTTGCAACTGGCTATCTGGCTGGGCAGGACGGCGGCAATAACAACGGCGGATTCTTCGGCAACGAAGGTCTGTGGGCGGTTATCATCCTCGCCATCATCTTCGGCTGGGGCACAAACGGCTATGGCCGGAACGGCGGCGACAACGGCATGAACAGCTACATCCCCTATCTGGTCGGCACTGGCGCAACTGGGCAGGGCGGCGCAGATACTCGTGCGGCGCTGTCTGAGGGCTTCTACCAGCAGGATACCTCCCGCTCTCTGGCGGGAATCCAGAGTGGCATCTGCTCTCTGGGCTATGACCAGCTGGCACAGATGAACAGCATCAATGCCAACATGGCAAGCGGCTTTGCTGGCGTGAACAGCGCAATCTGTCAGCTTGGCTACCAGAACGCACAGCTCGTGAACGGCTTGGAACGCAGCGTGTCCAACGGTGACAACGCCATCAACCTTGCCATCATGCAGGAGAGCAACGCCCGGCAGGCTGGTCAGACCGCACTTGCCACGCAGCTGGCATCTTGCTGCTGCGAGAACAAGCAGCTGATCGGCGACCTGAAGTACACCATCGCAACGGAGGACTGCGCCACCCGTCAGGCTATCGCAGACAACGCCCGTGCAGTTATCGACAACTGCAACGCCAACTTCCGCAGCATGATGGACTACTTCACGCAGGATAAGATTGCCACTCTGACCGCTGAGAACCAGAGCCTGAAGTTCGCCGCTTCTCAGGATCGTCAGAATGCACTTCTGACCACTGCGATGAGCGCCCAGACCGATACCATCCTGAACCGCGTGAATCCTCGCCCGATTCCCGCTTATCAGGTGGCGAACCCTAACGCTGGCGTGAACTGCTGCGGCTGCTACTAACCAACACACTCCCCGATAACACCGGGTGAACCATCGGGGCAGGGGGATTCACCTCTGCCCCTGATTTTATAGGAGGAAAACATTATGGCTTGCAAAACAAGCTGTCGGCTGTGCTCGCACCTCGTCATCTCGGATGCGGTGACGTTCGCCAATGACACGCTGACCATCAACATCCCTGCTGGCGCATATCAGAACGGAGAGAAGTATTGCATCGTGGTTGCCCAGAGCATCCCGGACACGACCACCATCAACGCCCCTGTGGTCATCACCATCGGCGCAGGCACTACCGCATATCCCCTGACCGACTGCAACTGTGCTCAGGCAACCGCTGAGAGCATCCACACTCGCACCCGCTATGCTACCCGCGTGGCAACGTCCGCTACCGGCACAGGCACGTTCAAATATCTGGGCTGCTTCTGCCGCTCTCACGCCGGTGCGCCTGCGTCCATTTCTTGAGGAGGTGTAGATTATGGGCAAGACTAATTTTCGCCGCATGATGATGCTCCGTGACCACGACAAAGACCGTGAGCCGGAACGTGACCGCCTTGAGGAAGAGCGCGACCGCAGGGAGCGTGAGATGGAACGCCGTCTGCGTAAGCTGGAAGATGGCAACGACCGCTATCCCTACTATCCGCAGGAAGAGAACCGCTACATTGACCCCTACCCTATCCCCCGCTACCCTGACGTAGAGAATGGGCACAGGACGCCGCAAATCGGCTTCTCGCAAAACGGTGACTGGGACAAACGGTCTGGGCAGTATGAGCGTGGCGGTGCAGACAGCCGCTCCATCAAGATGCCGCGCCAGCACCTCACCCACGATGAAGTGGAGGAATGGTGCGACAACATGGTGAACGCTGACGGCACGAAAGGCTGTCACTGGACGCTGGAACAGACGCAGGATGTTGCCAAGCAGCGCGGCGTGACCTGCGATAAAAACGACTTCTGGGCTGCCATGAACATGATGTACAGCGACTACGGCAAAGTTGCAAAAATGTACAGCGTGGACAACACTAACTTCTACGCTGACATGGCCGCAGCGTTTTTGCAGGACAAAGATGCTGTGGATGGCAAACTGGTCGAATACTGGGCGAACATTGTGGATCACGCATAAGATCTGCAGACTTTTTGCAGACTTTGGGATAGCAAGTAAGTGCAAATATCGGTTAGTATTCGATAGTATTCGATAAGCTGCAAATATAAAAAATCCGCATGAACACTGGATTTTCCAGCATTCATGCGGATTTTCGTTTGGTGCGAGGGAGGGGACTCGAACCCCTTATATATCGCGTCAAGTCGTGTTTTTCTTGTTTTTGCAGACTTTTTGCAGACCTACTTCTTACTTTGGATATACGCATCCAGCTTTGCGATGTACTGCTTATCCTCTTCATCGCGCAGCTGCTGGTATATCTTTCGGGTCGTCGAAATGTCTGCGTGACCCATAAGTTTCTGGGCCACCATGTCCGGGATACCGGCGTAAAAAAGGTTCGTCGCGTAAAAATGCCGAAACTGATGAGCGGTTACAAGCGCTTTCCACTTGTAGTACACCCTGTACTCCCCCGGCTTGTCTTTGATCCGGGCGCGTTTCTCCTGCTTCTCACTCAGGCCGAGATCCCGGCAGTAGATCGCCCAGCGCCACTCATACTGCGACTGCGACAGTGGCTTCGCTTCGCCGGACATTACATAGTCCGTGTCCGCGTGACCGGCTTTCTGTTCCAGCAGCATCGGGCGAAAGGTCGTCAGGATGGGCACATCTCTGTATCCCTTCTCTGACTTTGGCGTTTCTTCATAGGCGCGGTTGCGGTCCCACGGCATTGTAGAACGCACACGGATCACATTCTGCTCAAAATCTACGTCTTTCCACTGCAGACCGTTCGCCTCGCCGAGACGAATCCCGGTGTACTCGAATAGCTGCGCCCAGAAACCGCACCCCTCTGGATGTGCGTCAATGATATCCCGCTGCGCTTTTGTAGGCTCGAGACGCTTGCCCTTTTTCATCCCGGCGGGCGGTTTTGCCAGAAGAACCGGATTGCTGGTACCGTGATAGTTGGCGCACCAAAACGTAAAGATACAGGACAGCACGCTTTTTGCATTGGTGATAGTATGCAGCGCCTTGCCGTCCATCTTCATGCGCTCCATGTATCCGCAGACAGCCTGCGTGTCGATGTCAGCCATCGGCGTGTCGCCAAAGCATTCCAACAGCGGAGGAATATTCTTGACGTAGGCGTTTATTGTACCACGTTTTACCGGATTTGTCGAGCCTGTAATGTAATCTTTGTACGCTATTGCCATTTCTCGGAAGGTGGCACCGCCGTTATTTTTGCTTTCTTCCAGCGTTGCCTGCCGGTAAGCCTCCTCATACTTTGCGGTTGCTTCGGCGACCGTTGCGCCCAGGAAGTGCTTGTATTTTCCGTCCGGCATTTTCCGCTTTATCTCATACCGGCCATCAGCGCGTTTCGTTCTTTTTCTTGGCATCCTCTATCGCCTCCTTGTTTATGGAGTAGACGTCCTCCATGTCTTTTGCTGCTGCCATTCCGCAATCGCGCGCCTGACACAGCATTTCAATGTTCGGCTGCAGACCTTCCGGGTCCACATCCGTTTTTGTCGCCATGGTAATCTCATAGTGGCTCAAGATCGTGTTGACCACGGCCACCCTGTCCCGCAGCGGCGTGTGCAGGTTTGCCACCATCTCGGTAAGCACGCTCAGATGATCCGACCCATGGGCACCGTAGCGGATGTACAAGAGCGCGTCCACCTCGTAGGCGCTGCATTCTTCGATGGCTTCATGCAACATTCGGCGCTTTTCTTTGTCGGTGGGGCTGTCTTCCAGCCGTTCCAGCAGTCCCGGGTGGATGCAGGCATCCAGATACCGCTCCAGCGAAACGCCGCAGCCCACAAACCACTTCATCATCATGGGGAAAGATATTGCGTTAATGCCCTGCTCCCACTTGATGATGCTTTGTCGGCTTACGCCCATTCGTTTGGCAAGTGTGGCTTGGCTGATTCCGGCCTCTGCCCTTGCTTTTTCCAGTGTTTCCGCAACGCGCAATACCCAATCATCCATTCCCAAACATCCCCCTTTTTTCGACAATTTTACAAAATTCGACCGATTTTCCGTCTTTTTTGGTTTACCACATACTTCCAAAATTTGATGTCGAATCCGTTCTTTTTTCCGTGTTATAACATAATTGTCAAAAATAACCAGAAGGAGTGCAAAATAATGGATAACATCAAGGTTCTGAACGAAATCCCGGAAGATATGGTAATCATTGACGGTATGCCGGCATCCAAACCGCAGAACGCTGATGGCAGCCGCAAGCCGTGGGAGGGCTGATCTATGACCAACACAAAAACCAAAGAAGCCATGCTCTACACCTACGCACAGGACAACGTGCGCAAGCTTGTCTATTACCTCTCACAGGCCGGGTCTGATGGCTCTGCCTATAATGCCGCCTACCAGATCTTGAAAACTGCGGTTAAAGACCACGACGCTGGGCACGACCCCGGGGCACGGTATCGCAATGTCAATGGGCGCATCGTTGCAGCACCGGCGGTGTCTCCTTGTCCGTGTGAGCAGAAGCATTAACTGAGCCGTTAATCTTTGTCGGGCGTTCAAGGTGTCCACTGTGGACACCTTTTTGTTAATTATTCCCGGCGGGCTGGTGCAGAAGCTCCATGAACTTTTCACCGCTCATAAACTCGATGCTTGCGCCCTCGGCATTCATCTGCTCTGCCTTTTTTATTTTGCAGGACTTTTCGCCGAAGCGTTCAGCCCATTCCTCTTCCCTTTGCGCACAGACAAGGATCTGCGTGCGCGGGCTAACATCTGTGCGTACTTTTGCACCAAGCGCTGCGGCTTGCAGACAAGCCTGCTCTCTATCAATCGGCAGCTGGCCTGTTATCACAAGCGTTTTTCCGTACAGAGGGTGCTGCGGGTCTGCCTGCTTGTTTTCAGGGTATCGCACATGACCGGGACGGCTTTTCGGCTTTGTCGGCGTGGGCGCTTGTGCCTTGGCTTCTTTGCTTTTTGTGGCAAAATTGTGCACCTGCAAGGTTGCCTTTACGTCCTCCAAAGCATCGTGCGCGTTGTAGTCGTACCCGATTATTCTTGCAGCGCTTTGCAGTGCCATGCGTGAGCGGTGGCCGCCGCTGGTAGCGTTGCAGTAATCTACAATTTCCTTCATCGGGTCACACCAAAACAAAATGTATGGGTTTATTCCATTGACCATTAGAAAGCTTTGCTCAAACGAGCAGTTGTAAGCCAGAACTTTGTCAGCGCGGTAAAGAATATCCTGCACATAGGGCGCTACCTTATCAAACGGCGGGCAGAACGCAACGCGGGGCGGGTATATTCCGTTCACGTTAGAAGCGCTTTCCCAGCTGTTGTGCCGGACTGCCCGGCAATACTGGTTCATCAGCACGTTTTCGTCCTGGTCGATGATGGACACTTGCAAAATTTCATCTGTGTCGCAGTTCAGGCCGGTGGTCTCGAAGTCAATGACGACCGCTTGATAATGCGCGTCTGCGGCGCGTCTTGCGTCTTGATCGGCGGCGAGTTTAGCTAGATGATCCTGCTCGTACAAGCCATCTGCCGGTTTTGGCTCTTGGTACGGTTTCGGCGTTGCGGGCTCTGGGTAAGTCACTGTACGCTGTAAGACGGTATCAACGTGGTTTTGTTCTGCCTGCTTTTTCTTTATGTGTTTTTTGTACAAGCCATATCCGGCGGCGGCTGCAACGGCAATGAGAATCAAAACTAAAACTGCCGGGTGTATCTTGCTGCAAATTGCCAGTAAAAACAAAAAAATAAAAGACAATACAATCGTCAAAAACGGCATCCATACAAAAACGCAAAATAGAATGTACAGACAGCCGGGTGATTTTTGTTGATTATTGTTCTTCATTGCGCTTTACCTGCAATCCAATCCTGCAATACTTTTTCACGTTCTTCAACGGTGGCGCTTTGCAGCAGATTATACAAACTGATGATATCCGTCATGCCTTGCCGGCTTTCGCTATCAATGATCGTGGTCTGCGCTCTTTGCGTACCGTTGACCTTTGCGCCATTGAAACGCAGATATGCAGTGTCGGCGTTCAGAATGCGGCTCAGGCAGTCCATATCCTCGTCGTTGCCACCAAAAGAGACACTTTCGTAAAAAATCTGGTCATCGGGATAGTACTGGCGCGAAACTTTCTTAAACTTGTAGTTCGTCTGACTGGTATAATTATTGTATTCGCCAATCAAAACGTCTACATCGTTCCAGTAAAAATAGCCCTCGGTATCCTGAGATGTGAAGCTCATACCAAACCGGACAGTTTCACCGTTTGAATACACATACGGCATCATGTAGCTTTTGTTATTGTCTGTTTCGTAATTTTCGTAAGCGGATTCAAAAAGCCAGATGCCGTCATCGTATGATACATCAATGTTTGCCAGCGCGTCTTTGATTGCTTGCACTTTGTCGGCGTTTGCGTCATTCTGCTGCGCAAGCACTGCAAAAGGAACGACCCCGGCGGGGCTGGTGGCCAGCGCGGGCAACGCTGTACCCGCCAGCAGAGCAGCCACAAGGCTGCCCGCTACAATAACTTTGCATTTTTCCGCAATTTTCATTCAAAATTCCTCTTTTCTCTTGATTTTTAAGGATAACAGTTGTAACATAAAATTGCCAAATACAACAAAAAGGAGTGTTTCTTATGCCTGACGCTGAATTTCTTGCCTACTTAAAAGAGCACCCCGCGCTTTGGGGCATTGTAATGGGCGTTTTGCTGGAGCATTCCGAAACCGACGATGCTGCACAGGCGTCCTGAAGCAGTTTTTGCACCAGAAAGGAGACCTTATATGTTTGGAACTACCCGCAAGAAAGATGTTTGTGAGAAAGACACAAGCAAATTCTCGGAAGAATTCCCCATACTTCCTACCTGCTCGCTTACTGGGGGATTCTACAACCACAGCTTAGCGCTGGATAAAGATAAACCGATTCCTCAAGAAACGTTTGACTTTGCAAAGGAGATCATGCAAATCATGGCAGAACGGAAAATCCCATACCAGACTGCCATGTATCTGCCTGATGCTTTGCATTGCCTGTTGGAAATGTCTTTTTGTCATCGGGTCTTTACCAGCGTCGTCAGACCGTTACCGGAAGATGGAGACGAGCAGAGCGATAGCCGAGACGATCAGGGCAAGAAATGACAGCTTGTTAGCAAACCGCGTCTCCTTCAGCGAAAGCGTTGACATGTTGTTTTCAAAGTTCTTTTCATTTTCTCGGCGATCAATATAGCGTAGATAAAGTTCGCCGTCTTTGGTGATTTGATACACATAGCCGCGTATCTGCATTTTGGCCGGCGAAACTTTTTGCTCGACAAGCTTTTTCTCGTACAGCGTTTTTACTCTTTCTGTCCATTCGGAGGTACAATCCACCGGTCCTTGTGCTATCACACGCAGCGTGTTCAGTTCCTCGGTGGATAAAACCAGCTGCTCAAAATCCATTGTGGTCACTCTTCCTTTGCTTTTCCGTTTTCCAGCACGGCCAGCGCGGCGGCTTTTGCGGCTGCGCGCGCTTCCGGCGTTGCATTTTTATAGGCTGCTTCTACATCAGCCCATTCCCATTTGAGCCCGCCCATCCCGGCGGGCTCTTTTTTTGTGCCCATAAGCTCGTCAACGGTAATACCAAAGTAGTCCGCAATCTTTTTGCGGCTGGACATTCTGGGTAAAGCGCCGTTTTTCCAGCTTGTCGGCATAGAGTTTGAAAAACCAAGTTCTTCTGCAACAGCAGCAGGAGACTTTTTCTTTTTTGCACATTCAACTACAAAATTATCCCAAAACAAAATTTCCACCTCCTTTTTGGTAAGAATGACGAAATCTAGAAAAAACTCGTTATTACCTTGAAATCGAGATAAATCTAGATTATAATACAAACATACCGAGCGGTTGAAGAAGTCCCTATACTCTCCGATCGCTGCCGGTACTTCACAGGGCTGCCACGCAGCAGGGGCTCTTCCCCCCACACCGTCCTGTTGATCAGGTGCCTATGCGCGGGCACCGGGTGCAAGAAGCAGAGGGTCGCGCGTACCTTCCGATCTGCTTTCTGCCCCAAACCAAAAAATGTTGCCAAGAGTAAAATGTGTTCCGCAAATTCATTTTACACCATCTTGCATGGCTTGGCAATGTTTTTATAGCGATATTTTGAAATGATTTTCAACCATGGAGGTGGAAAACTTGCCGACCATTGAATGGAAAGCCGAAGTGGCCAAGCGCAAAATGATGCTTGGCTGGGGCAACCGTGAACTGGCCTTGCACGCGGGCTTATCAAAGAGCGTTGTGGACAAATACCTGTCCGGGCACTACCCCAACGAAACGCCCCGGGAACTGATCGAGACCGCTTTGGGAATGAGGTGACGCGGATGCTGGCTTATCTGATGTGCTTTATGGCAGGCTGCTGCCTGATGGCGTTTTTGTTTATCTGCGCCACAAAGCCGCCCCGCAGGATGCTGGGGTACTGGCTGGCGTATTTTAGCTTGATTATGGCGCTGGCATGGCGCATAGGAGGTTTGATGGTATGAGAAGTTCTGCATTTATTTTGGCTGATCTGATGGTTGCCCTGGGACGTGACCCCTACCACGCAGCCTGCACCGAGATGTGGCTGATGGTGATGATCATTGCACCGGCGCTGGTGCTTGCCCCTTACCTGCTGTGCCGCTGGGACGAGTACATGCGCGCCGAGAACGCCCGGAGAAGGGCGGCGCGGAAGCGGATCTATGAGAGGGCGCGGAACAATGGGTGATATTATTCGTCGCTGCAAAGATTGCGGCAAGGTGCTGCCAGAAGGCAGCGGGAACTTCAGGAAATACTGCGCTGCCTGCCGCAAGCTCCGAAAGAAAGAGACCAACCACGCCTACCACCAGAAATACATAATTGCAAAACAGCTCAAAGCCGCAGGTGTGCGGTATTGTGCTGTATGCGGCGAGGCACTCCCGGCGGGGACTTCATCAAACAGGAAGTACTGCATTTCCTGCGGCGAGAAGGTACATCTGGAAGCTGCGCGGGAACGCGCCCGGCGGGCGCGGGAGACTAAACCAAAAACTGAAAAGCCTGCACCGCCAAAGGCTGCACCGAAGGAGAAACTTCCTCGCGGCGAGCATCGCAAGGTAGACAAGCCCTGCAAAGAGTGCGGCACCATGATGTACGGCGTGGACCCCGGCACGCAGACCGGCATTGTAAAACCCAAGGAAAAGCCCAAAACCAACCACGATCTGCTCGTGGACGATAATGCTGCTGCCGCAGCCAAGGGCATGAGCTACGGCCACTTCAAGGAGTGGCAGCGCAGACAGAAGGAGTTGAAAGAGCGTGGCGAAATCTAATAGAAGCGAAGCGTGGCACGACAGCTACAAAGCTATTTTTAACAAGTTTGGCTGCATCCGGCTGACCTTGGAGCAGGTCAGCGTATGTATGGGCATCCCGGCGCGGTATGTGCGCAAGCGCTACCCGAACGGCTGGTCTAACATGGCCGGGCAGGAAGGCTCCGGCCGGGGCAACACCATCCGGCTGGACACCCTGCTGGATCAGGAATTTGGGACTTACTGAGGAGGAAACGTCATGGAAGCTACGAAAATCGTTATTACCGGCAAGCCGCTTGTGGACTTGGACAGCATCCCAGATATGCTGGGTGATGTGGAGAGCGGCATCGACCGCAGCTTTGCCCCGGCGGGCAGGCTGATCGACCCGGAAAAGGCAGATCAGGTGGTGAAGGACAGCGTGGATCGCGGCACACCTACCCGCGAGATCGCCACCGCAAGCCGGTATCTGATGTTGGCGGCTGTGAGCATCTGCACCGACAGCATGAACGCCTTTGAGCATTATCTGGATGCAAGCGAGGACTACCAGCGGGACAACGCGGAGTACATGGTGCTGGATGGCCGCAAGGCTGCTGCACAGATCCAGAGCATCCTCGGTGTGATGTCTGAGCTGGAGGGGCTGGAAGAACACTGACTCCGGCACACCAATGGCGGCAGGTGGGTAAACAAAAGCCGCTGCCAGCGCAATGCGCAGAATAAGATTTTGGAGGTATGTATTATGATTCACGAACGTAAAGGCGGGCATTTCCGCCGCCAGTACAGCGCACAGGCCAAGAAGGCCGGTGAAGCCATGATGAAGGTGATGCGGGACTTTGCAGAGCCGCTCAGCGTGCAGGACGCGCGGGTGTCCGTACAACGACGCCGCGCTGGAAGCGGAGGAGGATCTGGATGCGGTTGCAAACGCTGATGAGCCCGATGCCTAAATCCCCCACCTACGAGGAGACCGCCACCGGCTACGCCATCGCCGCCATGCGCATGGCAGAGCTGCCGCCGGATACCATCCAGCAGGTGGTTGCGGAGATGCGCGTTATGATCGACAAGTATTCACCGGCAGAGGCGGCGCAGATCGCCACCTCCAGCCCCTACTGATGGAGGTGGTAAGGTTGGCAACGCCAAAAGCTTCCGGGCGCGGCAGGCCGCAGAAGAGCGCTTCTGCGGCTGTTTGTGCCCCAGACGTGAAATTCCCTGTTGAAGTACCAAAAGCCCCGCAGACAGCCCCGCAGGCGGTCTCAGTGCTGATTAAGGCCATCAGCGAGGATGCGGTCAAGCTGAAACTGCTCCCCGGCGCCAATGCCGTGCGCGATATGATGGACAAAACCTTTGGCGCTGCCGGCTGGACCATGCGGCGCTATTTTGCCGATGGGCGGCTGTGGTGTCAGGTGGGCGTATACTGCCCGCAGGAGCGGGAGTTTGTCTACAAGGACGCGGGCGGGCTTTCCCTCCCCTGCCGTGACCCGGCTTTGATGCGGGAAGTCACCAGCTTTGTGTCTGCCGCCTCCTTCTGGGGTGTCGGCAGGGACGTGATGGAGCTGGACGATATTGTGCTCAAGAGCACGCAGGTGCCCATCGTCAAGGATGACAAGGGCGTTTGTCGGATGCAGACCAGCCTGAAGGTCGACCGCTTTGCCTATGATGACGCCGGCAGCATCACCATGGTGCAGTTCATCACCGGCGAGGGTAAGAAGATCTTATGGCCAGAGGCGTGATCGGTAAGCTTCCGGTGGTATATGACCCGGTTGCCCGGCGGGTGGTGGTGGAAAACTCTGCGGAATTTGTGGAAACACAGATCCGGCAGAAGCTGGACGAGCTGGCGCACGGCAAGCCGCTGCATCTGATATTGTCGGTGGACTTGGAACGCAAAAACCGCACCCTGCCCCAGAACCGCATGATGTGGGCGCTGCTCACCATCATGGCAGACCACTACAACGGCGGGCGCACCGGCGGCATCACCCCGGAGGACTGCTACACCGAAATGCTGGAGCAGTACGGCGCGGTGTTCGACTACTTGGAAGTGCCGGTGGGCGCGGTGCCTATTTTGCGCAAGTCCTACCGGCTGGTGCACGTTGTGGAGCTGCTGGACGGAAACCGCTGCACTGTGAAGTGCAGTCAGGGCTCCAGCAGCTTTACCACGGAGCAGATGGGGCAGCTGATCGACGGAATATTTGACCGGCTGGCGGAAATGGGCGTCAACGACCCCAATGTTACCGCCTACTGGCAAGAGTGGCAGGAGGTGCCAAGGAAATGACACAGAAACGCTTTAAGAAGCTGCTGATGGCGCATGGCTACAGTGCATACTTGGTGCGCAGCCTTGTGGAGTACATAAAGGCGCAACGGCAGAGAATCGAACAGGGCGATGACCTTGTAGTTCTTACGAATGGCGAGAATATAAAAATCAAGCGGGTGAGGGTATACCCCTACGCAGAAACCTACAAGCGGATCTTGGAAGGGCGTGAGTTCCTTGTCTGAATCCATTATGCAGTCCCGGCGGGAGTGTTACGTCTGCCGGATGAAGTACGGCGTTGTGACCGTTAAGGACTTAGAGGAGCATCATGTGCTCAACGGTCCGCTGCGCCCTGTGGCGGAGCAGTACGGCCTGAAAGTCTATCTCTGTCACCGGCACCACAACGAAACGGGCTGCAGCGCCCACTTTGACCACAAACTGCGTCTGTACCTGAAAAAGCAGGCGCAGCGCAGTTTTGAGGATGTGTATGGACACCGCCAGTGGATGGCGGTGGTCGGAAAGGATTATTTGAAATGCTCAACGTTGTAGCGATCATGGGCATGCTTGTCGCTGATCCAGAGCTGCGCACCACCCCGGCGGGGCATAGTGTGTGCAGCTTCCGCATAGCGTGCGACCGCAGCTATGCGCAGCAGGGTCAGGAGCGGCAGGCAGATTTTATTGATATCGTGGCATGGCGGCAGCAGGCTGATTTTGTGTCTAAGTACTTCCAGAAGGGCAGCATGATCGCCGTTGAGGGCAGGTTGCAGACCCGGCAGTACCAGGACAAGTGGGGCAGCAAGCGCACCGCTGTGGAGGTCGTGGCAAACAATATCAGCTTTGCCGGTGCAAAGCGTCAGGACGGTCAGCGCGCACCCTCCTACGAGCAGCAGGCAAAAGCCGCGCAGAACGTTCCGCAGCCCACCTACACACAGGGCAGCATGGATGATTTTGCCGTGATAAACGATGACGACGATCTTCCGTTTTAGGGGGGGTAAGGCGTGAAAAGTAAAACAAAACCGAAACAGGACAGTTATGTTGTCCTGCAGCGCTGGATGCGCACCGAGCTTGGATTGAAGGGCAACGAGCTGACGGTGTATGCCATCATCTACGGCTTCTCTCAGGACGGCGAGAGCGTCTATAAAGGCGGGTACGGATACCTTGCAGACTGGACAGGCCTGAGCGAAAACGGGGCCCGGAACATCGTCAAGGAGCTTGTGGCAAAGGGACTTTTGAAGGAGCACAAAACCATGGTGGGCGGCATCCTCGTGAACCAGTACGTTGCAGTCCGAAATCCAACCCCGGAAACGGTGCCGGAGGATGGCGCAGACCCCTACAAAAATTGTACCCCTACAAAAATTGTACCCCTACAAAAAGTGTATCCGAACCCCTACAAAAAGTGTATCCAGACCCCTACAAAAAGTGTAGACAGGAAATATATAGGGAAACCTATAGGGAAACCTATCTATCCGCGCGAGGAGCGCGGAACGGATACGATGGATGGATTGGATACCGCACGAGAGGATGTCTTGGAACGATTCCGGGAGCAGCTGGAACTGGACACGCTGGAGCGCCGGTACGAGCCTGAGAAATTGGAGGAACTGCTGGACAACATTGCGGATATGTACTGCTGCCCCGGCGCGATCCAGATTATCGGGCAGTATCCGCAGACCACGCAATCCATCCGCAAGCGGCTGGACAAGCTTACCAGCCAGCACATCGAGTACGTTCTGGATGCCCTGCTCAACAGCACAAAGCCTGTCCACAATATCCGGGGCTACATACGGGCGGTGCTGCTGAACGCTCCCACCACCATGGAGCATTACTATCAGGCAAAGGGCAACAGCATCGCAGCCGGCGGAGGAGGTAGGCGCTGATGCAGGAGATCTGGAACGAGGAGCTCTACCCTCTCCCAAAGAGCAGCCCTTGCCGGAGCTGCCCCTGTAAGGCGTGCTCGCCGAATTATTACAAGAAATGCACAACATGGCTTGCGTGGTTTGCAAAAAGCTGGGACAGCATCCAGCAGCAGGCCGCAAAAGCCGCAAGAATCTGAGAATGGGGATATCGTCATGAGAACAATGGCAAAAATCGCGATCATCAACCTGAAAGGCGGAGTGGGAAAATCCGTCACCGCCTGCAACCTTGCCTGCCTGCTGGCAGAGATCTGGTCCCGGCGGGTGCTGGTGATGGATCTGGACAAGCAGGGCAACACCACCAAGTTTTTCAACCGATTTGCTTATGGCCGCAAGACCATGGGCGATGTGCTCACCCTGAACGCCAAAATGCAGGACGTGATCATGCAGACGGATTTTGAGCACGTCGATCTGGCACCCAGCAACATGGAGATGCTGCTTGCCAACAAAAACGTGATGCTGGATGTGCTGCGGCCGCAGTGGGACAGGCTGCGCAAGGCGCTGGACACCATCCACAACGACTACGATTACTGCATTATCGACTGCCCGCCTGACATCGACATGGCTACCGTCAATGCGCTGGCTGCCGCCGACTGGGTGATCATCCCGGTGGACTGCGACGAGTGGGCGATGGACGGCATGGACGAGATCCGCGAACAGGTGGATGCAATCCGGGATGCCTATAACCCGCAGCTGGAAGTGATGGGCGTGCTGGCAACCAAGTACACCCGTGGCAGGTACAGTGTGGACACTATCAACGAGATCGCCAACATGGACTTGCCCACCTTTTGTAACCCGGACAACAGCATTTTGCGCATCGATTACAGCGTAAAGGTCAAGGAAGCCAAGGCGCGGCACTTGCCGGTGCACAAGGTCTGCCGGAACATCAAGACCAGCGTCCAGTATAAGGCACTGGCGCAGCTGGTAAAAAAATGCGTGGAGGGCGAATGAATGAGACCGATTGATGCGGATGTGCTGCGGAAGCGCATAGAAGAATGGATTCAAGAGGAAGAGTCGGATTATTACCGTGATATTGAAAATGCTACCACGGGTTATGTGCTGGATGATGTGCTTGATTACATCGATACCACGCCGACTGCTGCGCTTGAAACCGATGCTCAGCGCTGGCGCAATCCCGAAACAGACCCGCCCAAGGTCGAAACTGAAGTGCTGATTTTGTACCGCAACGATATTGACGGATACGGTATTACGACAGCGCACTATGAAGATGGGAGCATTTTTTTACAAGATAGCAAATGGTATTGGGAAGACCTTCCCGATTGGGGAACATACGACGAAGAGCGGGACGACTACAAAATCCCGAAAGGTTGGTGGGAATACCGCCACTTCAATCCGGAAGAGATATACAATAACTGGATAGACCGGCCTGTTGTGGGCTGGATGCCGCTGCCGCCGAAGGAGGTAAAACAATGAGCACTGGATTGTTGAACAGCCTGATGAACGCCCAAAGCCAGACGGCCACCCCGGCGGGGCAGCAAATGCAGGTGGTGATGATCCCGAGCCGGAACATCATCCCGAACCCGGACAATGACGAGATCTATACCATCGGCAACATGGAGAGCCTGAAGGACGATATCCAGCAGCACGGCCTCCGGCAGCCGCTGGAAGTTATTCCAGTGAAAGATGACCCGGATCGCTATATGCTGATCAGCGGGCACCGGCGCTGGGCAGCGTGCGGCATCTTGTCGGCGTGTGGCGATTCCCGGTTTGACGCTCTCCCCTGCCTGATTAGGGAAAGCCACGGCAAACTGGATGACCGCATTGCGCTCATCACGGCGAACGCTACCGCCCGCGACCTTACCGACGGTGAGCGTCTGGCGCAGTACGAGGCGCTGAAGGATGCGCTAACCAAGAAAAAAGCAGCCGGACAGCTGGAAGGCAAGGTGCGTGACGAGGTTTGCCGCATTCTGGGCTTGTCCACCGGTGCTGCTGCTCGGCTGAACGTGATTGCATCCTGCGAGAATGAAATCATCAAGGAGCACTTGAAGGCCGGAGAGATCGGCTTGATGGAAGCGTACCGCAGCGCACAGGATTATGCGCGCTTTATGGGCGCTGCACCGGAAGAACCGGAGCAGAAAGAAGAACCTGCGGAAACGGTACCGAAAACTGCGTACCCAGCATGGGTTCTTGAATGCGCAAAAGAGGTTTGCGCATCAGATTGGGCCAAATCGGCTCGAGAATTTACAGCGAAAGCCCTTATAGAAGCAAAAGGCGACCTTTGCGGACAAAGCTTAAAAGATGGGTTTGTTGATTATAGCTACGGAAAAATACGATTCTGGGGCAGCAAAAATGGAGAGTTTACGTTTACATGGGCAAGATTTGTGAAGGCGTGCCTGGAAAATGGGATTTACAGTCAAAATCGAGGAAGGTTGTCTTTGAATGCTGCCATTGCTGCGGAAAACAAAACTGCGGGCGTCCAGACAGTGCGGGTGGAGCAAAGCCGTGGGATGGAACCGGGGAATGCTGCAGCCGTACCCGAAAAAACGGGAAATGCAGAAGAAGAGTGTCCTGCAATCTCGAATACCTGCATTCGTGGAAATAACACGCTGCGCAAGCTGGCAGAGAAAACGCTGGGCGAAAGTGCAGCGTGGGAACTGGAATGGGAAGATGTGCGTTTCCGGCTTGCGTATTACAAACAGCCTTTGCCCGGCGGGGCAACGCTGTGGAAGCAGATAGACACCACCAGAGAGGATGCCGGTCAGATCTGCGACAGCTACGCCATCATCCTGCAGGACAACAGCTTCTTCACCTGCGGCTGGATAGGTTTCCACTCTGGTATCACGGATATTCTGACAGATTATTTTGAACTGAAATAAATTTTGGGAGGTTGCCGGATGAAGCCACACGAATTTCGCCGTCTGTATGCGATACCCTATGACATTGCCAAGCGTCGGCAGCGCATTGAGCGGCTGGAGATTTTGCAGGCAGATGGTCCGCAGGCTGCCTCGGATGTGGTAAAGGCTTCTCACGGCGAGGGCAACAGCTGCGTTCTCGGTCATGTAACAGTGACCGGGACAGCAGATTCTGCCTACAACCAGCGTGCTGCGGAGATCCGGCGGCTGAAAGATATCAATCGTATGCAGAACAAGCTGTACAATATCGGCGTGCACATGGTGGAGGACTGCGACGACCCGGCACTCCGGGCAATGCTTTCAGCGATCTGCGTAGAGGGCAAAAAGCCGCAGGACGTTGCCGTGGAGCTTACCGAGCAGGGCTTTGACGTGGATGCGGAATCCATACGCCGTAGGGTTTACCGGTGGATCCAGAAGAATGTGGGGTGATCTCGTGGGCGACAGCCTGCTAACAGATGAAGGATTCAAAAGACTTGCAAGCGATTTTGCATCAGGGCTGATTAGTTTTGAGCAAGCCCGTGCGGCTGGGTTGGAAGCCGAAATAGGGCGGTACCTAGACGCTGCCAGATATGGAAACTATGAGACTTTTTCGCAAAAATGTTCTGGACAAAAGAACGCTGAAGTGTTTAACCAGTTGCACTACGAGATGAACGAGAATGATTTCAACGTATGTGATGGATGCTCAAAACTCACTTCGCTTTATGCGAATGACACGATAGTTGAACAAATATGCGAAGACCATACATGCCCTTTCTGGATTGAAAATCACTCAGAACGTAAAAATCGAAGAGTTAAAACCATCACAATCGAGGAACTGAAAAAGAAAGCCAAAAAAGAAACACCTGAAAATCCATGTGCAGGGTGCGAATTCAGGAAATACCATGATTGGGCAGAACCAACGTGGACTGGTTTTTCTCAGCACTACTACGATTGCGAAAAACCGGGCTGCCCGATGTGGAGCCGTCTGTGGTGGAGAAACAACGATGACGGAACAGTTCTTATGGATCAGCAGCCGATAAGGCTAACAAGAAAATTTCAGCACGCAGCATACGAAATTGTACGCTTTCTTAATGAAGTCATTGAGCTGCTGTTGAATTGAAGGATGGAAGGTGATTTTATGAAATGTAGTACTTGCAGGGTGCGTTCTCTGTGCCTTTTGACGACTGAGCCAAACTCTATTGAATGCGTGGAGACGTTAACTAGGTACAGCGATGGAAACGGAAAGGAATGCGATAAGCGCGGCGTTTCGCCGGTGGAGTATTTCAACCGGCGAGCAGAACAGAACGGAGGGAAGAAATGACTATTGGAGCTGCGATGTTGCAAGCGTTTCTGCTGCTTCTGGTTGCAGTGACGATTGTTTCCGCAATAGCAGTCCTTGTTTGGCTACTTGTATACCTTGCGTGGTTGCTTGTAGACCGCCCTGTTGCGCTGTTTTCCATTGTGGCTGCCGTGCTTTTTGTTATCTTGACAATTTGTTTTTACGTTGGAGGGAATGTAAAATGAACCAAGTCTTTCTTGTAATCGGCGCAACGCTCTGCTATGTTGGCGGTTTCGGAATTATGATTTTCCTTCTGGGCGTTCTGACTGAACTGTGCATCGAGATATGGGACGAAAAATTTAGGAAAATATGCGTCAGATGCGAAGTTGAACCAACAGACGTTTTATATTATTCGCAAAACAGAAAAGACATTGAAACAATGTTTTTGAAAAAACGCGTTCGATGGCCATACACAGACAACGCTTCTTCCGGGTCGTGGAACTGCCCGGAATGCAACGCGCTTAACCAGTACGTCAATGACAACAAACCTGTTGCGTACTGCCGTTGTTGCGGGCAGGCCGTCGATATGAACTACTACAGGAGGCACGAAAATGGATAAGAAAGAAAAAGCTGTACGTTTGGCCGATGTCGGAGAGCTGGAAAGCAGCTTGAAAAAAGACCTTGCCGAAGAAGAAGCTAAGGGAAAAAGTGCAGACGTCCTTTTTTGTGAAAGCATTGAGGATGAGTTGTCAGGCCTTGAAAACCTTCCAACCATCGACCCGGAAAGTCTGCGGCCTGTGTCTGAGTGGGAGTTGAACCCGCACAGATTTTCCTGTGAGCATTTTCGGTGTAAGGAGTGCCACCACATTGATTGCGTAGCTGACAATTACTGCGGTAAATGTGGTGCAAGGATGAAAAACGCAGGGGTAAAGCCCGAAGATCTTCCTATTCCTGAACTGGATTGAAAAATGGAGGAGACCTTATGGTTTTGTTTTACTGGTTAATAACCACTGTTCTTATAGCTTGCCTGAGCATTCCGGTGTGTATGCTTTCTGTGCGGTGGGCATGGAAAAGCGGGTGGACAGTGCGGAAGATACTCATGGTATTCACACTGGCATCTGTCGTACTGGGCGGCGTTCTTGGGTACATAATGACGTGTCTGGTGCTCAAAATGACCGGCTTTGCATGATTGATACAAAATTCACATTGTACCACTTCTCTGCGTAGCTACGCAAAAGCCGTGTCACAAAATGGTCGGAATGTCACAAAAAGGTCGAAATGTCCGGAATGTCCCATTTTGATGTGCTAAAATTATAATGCAGACATTGACGGAAACGTAAATGCATCTGCCTCATGACGAGACCCGGCGGGAAGCATAGCACAGGCTTTTGGAATCTTCCTGTGCTCAATGGATCACCGCGCCGTCCGCTTCAAGATCCAGCGGCGCACACAAAACAAAATCAAACCCGGCGGGGGTCCACAGTGGACACCTTGGAAAGGAGTGCAATCCATGTTTGAGTTTTTCAGCAAACTGTTTCAGCCTCTTGCGCTTGCACCTGCGTTCCGGGAAATTTTTCAAATAGCGTTCAAGAGTAATTTTGTGCGCATCGTCTGGAGTATCGGTTTTCAGGCGAGCCGCACAAAGCGTGAGCCGAGGGCAGAGATCGG
>ERZ1024365.43-NODE-43-length-21834-cov-9.574361_pt1 | contig 21834 bp, 39 predicted proteins | sample MGYA00520788_ERZ1024365 | MGnify/ENA primary metagenome ERZ1024365 (study PRJEB33242, sample SAMEA3444265) | Homo sapiens | biome: Host associated; feature: Gastrointestinal tract; material: Stool | place: Uganda | collected 2011-01-01 ... | reverse complement strand
AATAATGATTAAAATTATTATCATTGCTCTTATCATTATCGTAAGTTTTTTCATTGGGTATTACTATGGCATTAATGCTCTTTGGAAAGTACTTCCTTATGTCGGCATTATCAATATTGCTCATGATACAGATGGCGAAAAATACACGAGCCTGGCAATTGATCCAAAAGAGTCAGAATTTCTGGATAATGAGAAAAAAAAATATATTGTGCTTCGAACACGGCATGTTTATAGCGAAGAAAAGGAGCAGAAAAAATGAGTGATCAAGCGATGCAATTCGTAAGGAGTTGGGTTGGCGAAGAACTTACTTATTGTATTCTAAATGGATGGACAGTTGAGTTTATTCCATTAAATGGAGGAGCCAATCTTCGAATCCATATTTCTAAGATGGGCAAACATTCTTATCAAATTATTCCAGTTGAAGTTAACCCCCAATTTTATATAAAAATTTGGGAAGTGATGAACTCACTTCGACATGACATTATGGAGGAATTTCCTTATGTTGGAACGTGATCGGAAAGTCATTGAGAATTTGAAACTGGTGAATCATGTTCTCTGGAAGCAATTTCCTAATCTAGCTCGAAACGAAGACATGTTTCAAATTGGATGTGTCGGTCTTATTAAAGCAGTTGACACTTTTAATGAGGATGCAAATATCTCATTTTCAACATATGCTTCAAAATGCATTACAAACGAAATTCTTATGGAACTTCGCAAACAGCGAAAACAAGTTTCTGAGATTTCTATGGAAACTATTATTCTAGCGGATGCTGATAACGAGGTAACTCTCAGTGATATTCTTGGGGGTAATGAGATTGATATTCTAGATCTGGATAAGTTTATGAAGAAACTTAGTCCTAATGAACAGACATATTTTGCGCTCCGTTCGAAAGGATATTCGAAAGTTCAGGTTGCAAAGTTAATGGGCGTCTCAAGATCTTATGTAACGAGGCTCTCTCAGATGATGCTCGCAAAATATAAACATATTTATAAAGTAAAGGAGTAAAGATCATGGCAAGAGCATTAAAATGCGACAGATGCGGAAAATTTTTCATGAAGGAAGACTTTGAGAGCTACTACGGTGATGATCAAAATGCTTATTATCTCGTAAATACCATTTATGGCCGCACTTCAGAAGATATTTATGATCTTTGCGTAGACTGCTATTCTGAGCTTAAAAACTGGATGGAGGCTAAGAAAAATGAACATATTTGAACTGATTGTTTCTTTTATCATCATTCTTGGTGCTCTTGCAATCGGCTATGCCACAGGATATTATGCTCATGGAATCAAAATGTGTGATGCACATCTTAAGATTATTCAGGAGAAATGGCAGCCACTAATTGATAAGACACATTACGAAAATGACTATGAATATGGTAAATTGGCCGGGATCTGTCAGGTATTCGAATGGCTACATGAGGAGGATATTTAATCATGATCAAAATTGAAAAAATTCGTACATCCGGTTGGGAACCTGCTTTGAGAGGTATGCGCAATCCGAAGAATTCTTGGGATCGATCTGACACAACTTATGATGTAGAGCTCCTGGATGACGGAGACGGCTATCTTTATCCTGCAGAGTCTGCAGTCATTGGCCCGAATGATCATAAGTTGGCCATGACACTTTGTAATGCTGGACCAGAGCATCGTAAGTTTCTTCGCATGATTCACTGCTATGCGAATGTTACGGCGCCTCTTTATTGGTGGAAGGAATTCGATACTTATAAAATTGGTACGGTTGCCAATTCCTGCTCCACGATGCACAAGATCATGGATAAACCATTTGAGATTGGCGATTTCTCTCATGAACATCTTCTCGATTTTCTGGATGCATGCAAATTTATGAGTGATCTCAACATGGATATTTCTGAGGAGGAGTCTCTCAATCTTGATGTATCTCCATACCGAAATGGAGGAGTGCTTTTTTCTCCTTCTGGACTTCTGGAAGAACAGATTCGGGCTCTCAATCAATATCGAAATCTCTATCTGAAGGTTAAGGATAAGCCCGCCAAAGATCTGGCCAAGAAGAATGAAACTCTGAAAAAAATCTGGTGGCAGGTTATTCAATCTCTACCAAGCACTTATAATCAGATGCGAACTGTTGATATGAGCTATGAGGTCCTTGCGAATATTGCTCGTCAGCGCGCTGGCCATAAGCAGGATGAATGGAGGATTATGTTCGTACAGGAGTTTATTCCCCAGCTTCCATATTCGGAATTTATTACGGGAAAGGAGAGGTAACCGATGCCTTGGTGGATAGCACCGCTAATCATTACGTTATTTTTAGCAGACGTGATTTGGCTTATAATTATGGAAGTTTTTCTAAAGGATTATGATTGTGCACATAATTGGCCAATCTATATTTTAGCAGGTCTGTGCGCTTCATGGATAATTCTTATGGTCATAGCTCTTCTAGTTGAAGTTATTATCCCTATATTTCTTGGCTTCTGGTTGGCATTTAAACCTTAAGGAGGATTTGAAATGCAAACCCATTTTTTTAGATGCACTGATTGTGGCGTCATTGTTCCAGTTCAAGCCGATGTTTGGATGGAAGGTGTCACTGGTGATATTGTAACTTCTACTGGTAAGACAATCCATTATGATGACCCGACCAATAAAGAGCGTTGCTGTACGACCTGTTTCCAAGCTAGATTTGAAAAACTATTAAAGGAGCTGAAACCTATTGGAGAATTCTATGAACAGTCTCAGATTAGTCAAAATGAAGGCCATCACAACGAATGAAATCGGCTACTTTCATGGCTGGGGAATCCATGGTGGAGAGACAGTGGCGATCATTGAGCTTTCAAATCGGATAATTTATGCTAAACCAAGAGATTTTGAATTTGTTGATGAAATTCATGCTACTTTGGTCGCTCAAAATAATTATAATCATATGGAGGCAAATCATGAAAAGGTTCAAAATGCTGATTGCGCTAATCTTGAGTCTGACTCTGATGGTAGGATGCTCAAAGACGTCGACGAGTTCATCGAACGATACGGTGGTCGAAGAATCAACTACAGCGCCAGCCCAAGAGCAGATAACTGAACCTGAGGAAATTCCAGACGAGCTTCCTAGTCTTCTTAAGGATGATGAGGACTATGACATTGACGATGAACTTCGAGATGCCATGAATCTCTATGAAGATTTTGTCGATGAGTATTGCGATTTCATGCTTACTTGGATAAATGCTGATCAAAATTGGCAACTCAATAATATGGAAAAATATGTGAAATATACACAGGGGATCACGGATTGCCAAGAGGCCATTAACGAAGCTCTAGAGAGGAAAGATGAACTCACAAAAGATGAATATGAATATCTCGTTGTGGTGCAGACAAGAACCGCTCAAAAATTGCTAAAAACTGCTACGGAGGGTCTTAATGGAGAATAAGAGTCAAATCGACATTACACAAGAGCATGGACACTATGTTGCATATGTGAACGGAGAGCTATACTGCACTGGTGATACTTACTTAGAAGTTATTCAAGAGTTGACAAAGGACAAGATTGTATGAAAGTCAAAAAAGCAGGAAAAGTTCTCCTTGGAGCTGACTTAACTCGAGAAGAGCAGCAAGTACTCAATATGGAAATTCAAAAAACCATTAAAGAGTATGATCGAAATAATACAGATGAAATCGATGCTATGATTCTTTGGAATCTACATTTGGTTTTTGGGTTTGAGGAGAAAGAGCTGATGATGTTCTACAATAGTTTTGGAAAAGATCTTCGTGCTCTTTGCGAACGTTATGAACTTACCGACCGAGCAGATGAATTGTGGCTTTGCACATATAAACTAAAAGATGTATTTGGGATTGATATTCATAAACTAAATGATCAGTTCCGAAATTCGTGAAAAAATCTGCCTCCTTTATGGAAAGATCTATATTTTAGGAGGTATGTTATGAAACAGTTATATCTTTATGGAATTGGCGGACCTGAAGATGGTTTTCGTGTAATTCGGTATCGTGAAATTGATCAAGCAGACCTGTCGGCACTTACATTACATTATGAAGCAAGTGAGATGCTGATGCATTACAAAAGCATCAAACGCTTCTTCGTAATAGATAACCGACCAGGTTTAGCAAGACTTTGTGCACAGTCGATTAAAACGAGAGATATTGAGAAAGCTCTGATATTCCTAGATATTCTGGAAAAGCAAGGTCTCGAAATTAAGATCTAAGCAAAGATGAGGTTTGGTCAAAATGACTGGGCCTCTTCTCTTTCGCAAAAAAATCCAGTCCTATTATGGACGAAAGTCTAATACTTTATTGGAGGAAAGATCAAAATGGCGATTAGTACGATGGTATTGGATCATATGATCACTAAAGAGACACTTAGGCTGAAAAAAGCCAAAGATGATGCCGAGCAGGCAGATGCGATCAACAATTTGGATCAGCTTATTGCGCTGCGTAAAGATCTGAATGAAGCTCATGGTGAGAACTTCTATCAGATGGCTACGCTCGTAGTAACGACAATCGGGGTTGTTGCTCCGCTGGTTGTCAATACTCGGTTGATTCGAGACTGTATTCAGTTTGAGCATACTGGAGCATGGTCGCATCCGACAATTCGGAACTTGGTCAACAAGATTAAAATCGGTAAGTAAGACGAGTCTGGCAAGAGGTCTATCAAGACCTCTTAGCCTTTATATTTTAGGAGGCATTCATGAATACCAAATACTTGGCAAAGAAAAGTGGCAGATTCTTGAAGAAGCATCTTCCAGAGATCCTCACAATTGCATCAACAATTGGAGTTGGCGCAAGTATTTATTTGACTCGAAAAGCGACAAAAGCTGAGCAAATTCTTCAAAATGAGGGTAATTTGGAGGCGATGGAGCCAATAGAAAAGGTCAAAGCCTATGCGAGTATCTATTGGCCGGTCGCCATTGTCTCTACAGCCTCGATCGGATGCATGTGGTGTGCCCATATTCTCGATAAGCGTCAACAAACTCAGCTTTTGAGTGCTTATATGGCTCTTGGACAGGCATATGAACGCTATAAGGAAACTGTCCGTAACAATGTCGATCAGGAGACATATTGCAAGATCCAGGAAGAATATGAAGCTGAGATGAAGGCAGAAAAAGAGCTTCCTAGGGATACGGACGAGAAGCTTCTTTTCTATCTCCCCTTTTACAACAAGTATTTCAACGCAACTATGAAGGAGGTTATCGATGCCGAGTATCAAGTTAATCGGGAATTCGCACTTGCAGGGTACGCTAGTTTTAACACATTCCTTGACGCCCTTGGAATCTACCCGATTGTTGGAGGCGATGATATTGGTTGGTCGCAAGACGCAGGTGTTGCCTTCTATGGTTATGGCTGGATCGAATTCGAGCACAGACTACAGACCACTGACGATGGATTAGAGTGCTACTACATAGAAATGCCCTTTCTCCCGACTGAAGATTACCTCAATTACGGTATCGGTCAGATTATAAGTTGATCTTATCTTTCGCGAAAAAATCCTCTTAGTTTATGGAGAGAAAAACTCTAAAAATCTATATTTTAGGAGGATTTATTATGTTTAAGAAGATAAAGGACATTGCTGCGAAGCCCATTACCTGGGGACAGTATGGCAAGCTTTGCATTTGGGCATATCTGATCGGTATGATCGGAGGCCTGGTGTACTGCTTTGCGACTATGGAATATTTCAGGGAATTGGTTGCGAAGAAATGCCAGAAGATTCTGCATAAGATCATGTTCTGGAAAAGATGGGAGTGCTAAACTCTATGGAGATGAGACCAGTCAGGGTCTCTCTCCTTTCGCGGATATTTCTTACCACTTTATGGAAAGGAGTGATATTATGATCACATTAGCAACATTGATTGTCTTGTTGGTGGTATTGCTGTTGATTGGCATTGCTGTATTCTTCGTAGGAGGTACGGCATTCTTGCTAACCTTCGGTGATGTTATCATCGCGATATTCATTATTGCAATGATCGTGAAACATTTCACAAAAAAGAAAAACAAGAACTGAGGGCTTTCGAGCCCTCTCTTCTTTCATATTCGCGTAAAAAACATCCCCTATTATGGAAAGAAAGACAATAACATTTCAGACTATAAAAGGAGATTATATATGTTTACTACTATTATATCTTTGATTGGTCTTGGCACTGCTATTGGCCTGATTGACGTCATTCAGACGTTAGAGCATAACGCGAAGTAAACGCGCTATGTCTCTTTCTCAAGATATAATGGTACGCGAAGATTTCTTTTTACTTTATGGAGGTGAATCAAATGAGTGAGAAATTGGACGGTATAAAAATCGCAAAAATTGCTGCAGCAGCTTTGATTGCTGTAGGGACGATTGCTAAGGCTGGTCTGGATTTCGTAACGAATCAGAAAGACATCCGAAACAATACGGAGGAGCGTTAACACGCTCTTCCCATTTTTCAAAAGGAGAAAGGTCAAAATGAAGTTTACGAAGCTCAAAGAGCTCGCACATGTAGGCATGGCATATGCATCTGAGCACAAAACAACCCTCATGATTGGGGGAGGCGTAGCGGGTTTGTGGATTGCTGGTATCACAGCTATTCGAGCAACTCCCAAGGCCAGTATGCTTTTGGAGGAACGTCGATGCAAGAAGCATGACGAATATCTCCAGGATGCTGAAAAGAATCCTGCGCTGACCATGAAGGACTATTTACAAGTAACATGGAAGTATTATCTTCCTCCTCTGGCACTCGCTACGGTTTCAACAGGCATGATCATTTTTGCTCATAAAGCTAATCAGAAGCAGAATGCAGCACTCGCGGCAGCCTATGCGCTTTCTGAATCTCGTCTAAAGGAGTATTCTGAGAAGGTGATCGAGACTGTTGGCGAGAAGAAAGAAAAAGAAGTTCGAGAAGCTATTGACAAGGATCGTGTGAATAATAATCCACCAGTTGATGGAGAGATCATCAGCACTGGTCAGGGCGATACATTGTGCATGGACGCTTGGAATGGCCGATATTTCTATTCAGATATCGAGGTTCTGCGTAGAGCAGCGGTAGACCTAAGCCGGGCCGTTTTGGATGGTGAAACGGTCACGCTTAATGATTTCTATGATCGAATCAATCTGCCGCAGACGAAGAATGGCGATTTCTTTGCCTGGGAAATTGGCAATCATCATGAGATGATCGAGCTGAGCTTCAGTTCTCAGTTGGATTTCAAAAAGCGACCTGTTTTGGTGATGGACTTTAAGTTTACGCCAACATATTATGATCGAGAGCCCTGGTAATTCGGGGTTTCGCGTTATTTTCAGGCTCCTTTATGGAAAGGAGTTGATCTATATGATCATTATTCGAAAACCTAAATTTCTGAGAAACGATAACGCTATGGTGGCATATCTGACGGTTGCAAAATCTCAGGCAATGATCGCTGCTAACTTAAAAAAGGACGCAGAACGGTTATATTGGCTTGAGCAATCTGGCATATATATCGCCAAAGCAGCTAAAGCTGGAGGATTCTTTAGGGTTGAGGATATGTGCAAGTATCTCGATCAACAAAAACTCAAAATGGAGAGGTCTTAATGGCCTCTTCTCTTTCGCGAAAAAATCATCACGTATTATGGAGTAGAGATACCCAAAACTATATTTATTAGGAGGATTTAAAAATGGACGAAAATATGGTTATGGAGAACACTGAGGTTACCGAACCCGAAGTCGAAGTTCGAGATTTGGTTCCTGCTGATGATTCTGAGGTTGAAGCCTGCAAAAACAGAAGCGGTTTTACGGATGGTATGGCCGGCGGATTCCTTGCTACGGGATTGGTCCTGTGCGGGGTTGCGCTTGTCAGAAAAATCAAGTTAAAGCGTGCTGCTAAGAAGGCGGCCAAGGAAGCAGCAGAAGCCACCGAAGCGGCTGAGGACGATACCGAGGAGTAAACCATCGTCAAGATCTAACTGAAATAGTTAGGGAATCTATAAGGGATGAGATCTGTCAAGGTCTCTCCCTTTAACTTTTATATTTGAGGTGAATAATGTTCACTATGATCAAACTTATGCGAGAAGCCAATAAAGCTATTCAGGAAGGCCTTATTGGTAATCCGCAGAATCGGATTTACACGAGTATTGTCTTTCTAAGCTTTGGTATCGGGCTTGGCTTGTCCGGTATTGCGCAAATCAAGATGGAGGGTTAAAATGGAACAGTATCCGAGTAATACACTCAAAGAGCGAAATAAACAGGCTCAGCAAAAACCAAAGCCTGAACTCAAGTGCGTTGTGACAGGTAAATCTAAACCTGTTCCTCAGAGTATTTGGTCTAAGGTTTTTGTCGGTATCAAACCGGCATCCGGTCAGACCATGAAGAGTTTCATCTTTGATGAGATCGTGACGCCTCTGATTCAGAGGGCAGTTGTCGAGGGCGTAACTGGCGCTATCAATTATCTCGTGAAAGGTGATGCCTATGCTGATAGAAAGGCAACCAATTCCTTTGGCAAGAGCTATATCAACTACAACGGGATCTCTAGTGGAAAACCTTCTTCTAGCGGGAGTCAGTATGTCTATTCTGGAAAGAATTCCGGAATGGAAATCGAGAATGTCTGGTTCGAGTCTCGAGTTGACGCCCAGAGAGTTCTTGATGAAATGATGGGCGTTATCGCTCAGTACGATATTCTGACGGTCAATGGATTCTATGATCTGATTGGCCGTACCAGTCTGATCGACCCCAGCAATGAAAAATTTGGTTGGAGTGATCTTCGAAATGCATATATTACAGGTGCTCGTGGCGGCTGGATCATTCATCTGCCTCGTCCCATGCCTATCGATTAAGGAGGGTCAAAATGAATCCTCGTAAAGTTGGCATACTGACAATTTGCGTCGGTGTTGGCCTTATCATGATTTCCTATATTAAGTAAAGGAGAAAGACAAAATGAAAAAAACTGAACTGGCGACTAAGGCGAGCCAGATTCTTCTGAAATCCAAGATGGGTCTCAAGAAGCATTCTCCTGAGATTCTGATGGTGACTGGTATCACTGCCGGTGTTGTTGCGGCCGTTCTGGCTTGCAAGCAGACCATCAAAGCAACTCAGGTCATTGAAAATGCCCGGAAGAGCCTGGAAGATATTGAAACTGTCCAGGAAATGAGCAAGAATGGCGAAGCCGAATACACCGAAGAAGACTATACTAACGATCGTAAAACGGTTGCGATTCAGATTACCAAGGGTATGATCAAGACCTATGCAGTTCCGGTCGGCCTGGGTATTCTTTCTATTACTTGCATCTTGGCGAGTAATCATATCCTGAGAAAACGAAATGTTGCTCTTGCGGCGGCATATTCTGCACTCAGCACCGACTTCATGAATTACCGTAAACGAGTAATCGAAAAATACGGTAAGGAAACCGATTTCATGCTGAAAAATGGCCTGGAGAAAGAGCTCATCGCACATCAGGTTGTGGATCCTGAGACTGGTGAGGTCAAGGAGACCCAGGAAGAGGTTCTGAAATATGACGGCACAAAACTGAGCCAGTATGCTCGTGTGTTTGACGAGGTTGGTTCTACTCAGTGGACGCCTTCCCCTGATCACAATAAGGCATTTCTGCTGATGGAACAGAACTACTTTAATGAGCGTATCAAGACTCGTGGCTATATTTTCCTGAACGAGGTGTACGAACGTTTGGGCTTTCGTCCGACTAAGGTCGGTAGTATTGTCGGCTGGGTTTATCAGAACGCTGATTATGAAGGTATCGACTTTGGCATCTTCAGTGCCCATACTCAGAAAGCTCAGGATTTCCTGAATGGTGACGAAGCTTCCATCATTCTGGATTTCAATGTTCAGGGTGATATCCTGTCTCTGGTAACGGAAGGTGGCGTTTGGGATCAGTACAATGGCGGCTAATCTTATTTGAAAGGAATTCTTACTCATGAAAGTTCGCGTAATTGATGCTGTATTAACATGCATATTGTGTTTCTTGACTGGTATGGCAGTCATGCTTTGGTATACGCAGATCACAGAGAAACCTCAAGAACCTCCAGTTGTGAATGTTTACGTGATCACTTCTGATAAGGAAGAAGAGGTCAAAATAGAATCGGATGAGAATACTGAGGTTATCATCGAAGGGTCCGAGGTAAAGAAAAAATGGTACTCCGAAGAAGATGTTATCAATATGGCTAAGATGTGCTATGGCGAAAGCATGAACCTTCCAATCTTAAGTACCAAATGGGGCGACCGATCTGCAACCTATCAAAGCGCAGAAGCCATGTATGCAGTCCTCAATCGGGTTGATGCTGGATACGGTGATATTTCCACTTGCATCAAGGCCAAGAAACAATTTGTTGGCTATAAAGCTAATAATCCTGTAACGGATGAGATGTATGATCTTGCCAAACTTGTTATCGAGGATTGGGCTATTGGTCAAGAAAAATATCGTGTATTACCTAGTGAATTCCTATGTTTTCATGGGGATGGTCGGCATAATCATTTTACAACCAAATCCGGTGGAGGCATTGAGTATGACCACTGGATTTGTGATCCATTCGTATAAGGGGTGAGAAAATGAAAAAAAGTCTATATTTTGCTATCGGCTTGCTGGTTGGTGCTATCGGGGGAACCAGTGGCACCTATATCTATATGATGCGCAAGCAAGTCGAGACGTTGGCAGAGGTAACAGATCAGCTTCGGGATTACTATTCCAAGAATCCTCAAAATGGCCAATTTGATCCTCATGATTATGATCCGCCGATAGCGGTTCCGATTCCTGAAGATCACGAAAAGTCCTGTGATTCAGATCATAAATTCACGCAGGATAATTACAAGGACTACACAAAATGTCGTCCAGTGCCCTTCCGGGTAGACACCGATATCCATGAAGGCGAAGATGGTGAACCTATCGCCGAAACTACGGTTAAAATGGGTGAGGAACAGAATCTCGATCCGTATTCTATCTCTCCAGATGAGTTCGATTCTGACAATGGGTATAAGAAAATCATGCTCACTTGGTATGAAAAGAACAAGATCCTCGCCTACGACAACAACCCACATATCACCATTGATCCTGAGAACTATGCAACCACAGTTGGCGACTTTGAAAATCATTTCGATGATTGGGAGCGGGATACAGCCTACATGCGTAATGAAGTCGAAGAGATCGACTACGAAATTGATGCATGCCTCACCAATTATGATGAGATGATCAAGGTCTATCCTTGGACACCGCCCGATGAAGAGGAGGCTGGTCCTATTGACGGCTGAGCAGCTCTGGTGGGAATATTACCGCTATCTGTATCAGATGGTCCGTGGCGATGATAGTCTTTCTACTAAGTCAAAATGGCAAATGACACTCTCGCATCTGTTTCAGACACCTTTCCGTTATAGTTATATTCCTATGGATGGAAATCGTCTGGAAGATGGTCTACGTCTAAGAGATCGTTTTGGTGAAGAGAATGGATATTCTCAGCATCAGCTCACGCTCTTAAATGGGTATGAATGCAGCGTTCTCGAAGTCATGATTGCCTTGGCACTTCGCATGGAAGAAGAGACAATGGCCAGTAGCGAATTTGGTGATCGTACAAACCAGTGGTTCTGGTATATGATCATATCTCTTGGCCTAAGCGGAATGACTGATGATAATTACAATGTCGACGAAGTTGACTTTATTATCAATCGTTTCCTCGATCGAGAATATGAGCCGAATGGTGCTGGCAGTCTTTTCTATGTTCCGAACACGAAGAAAGACTTCCGTCGTATCGAAATCTGGTATCAGATGTGTGAATATCTCAACCAATATATCAAGGAAGGGAGATAGTCCTCATGCTCGACTTCATGATGGTTGCCACTCGAACCAATCGAGCTGGGGGCATCGAAGTATTTCCTAAATTTATCGTCAAAAGATCCTCAGACTTGATGATTCGAGGTGGTGATTTCTACGCTGTCTGGATTCAAGAATTGGGTCTGTGGTCTACAGACGAATTTGATGCATTGCGGCTGATCGACCAGGAGGTTCAGACATATTTTGAGAAGATGCCTCCTGATCTTCAGTCCCGTGCAAAGGCATTCTATATGTGGGATGCAGAGAATGGCATGATCGACCGTTGGCATGCATATTGTCAGCGTCAATGCCGGGACAACTACCATGTCCTGGACGAGTCTTTGACGTTTGCCAATGAAGATGTTAAAAAGGGCGATTATGTCAGTAAACGCGTCCCATATCCTCTTGAGCCAGGTTCTCATGATGCTTGGGATAAGCTAATTGGAACTCTGTATACTCCGGAAGAACGCCATAAGATCGAGTGGGCTGTGGGTTCGATTGTAACTGGTGACAGCAAAAAAATTCAAAAGTTTCTGGTGCTTTATGGTCCTCCTGGATCCGGTAAGTCTACCTTACTGAATATCATTCAGCAACTTTTTGAAGGTTATTACAGCGTATTTGATGCCAAAGCACTGGCAAGTGCAAGCAATCAATTTGCATTGGAAGCATTCAAATCGAATCCATTAGTAGCCATTCAACATGATGGTGACCTAAGTCGAATTGAGGATAATACGAGGCTTAATAGTCTTGTATCTCATGAAACAATGGTCGTCAATGAGAAACATAAGTCTTTGTATGAAACCAGATTCCGTTCATTCTTATTTCTTGGCTCTAATAAACCGGTTGAAATTACAGACGCACGATCTGGTATTCTGAGAAGACTTATCGACGTTTCACCGAGTGGAGAAAAAGTCCCTCTGAAAGAATATAATAAACTCGTCAAGCAGGTCTCTTTCGAACTTGGTGGAATCGCGTGTCATTGTCGAGATGTATATTTGGCCGATCCTGAATACTATGATGCCTATATTCCGAAAGCTATGATGACCGTCACGAACTCTTTCTATAACTTTATGCAAGAATTGTATACAGCTATGGATGGAAAAGATGGGATCACGATCAAAGATGCATGGGATATGTACAAAGGATATTGTGAGGAAGCGAATGTATATAAACCTTTTCCAAGAAATAAATTCAAAGAGGAGATTTGTCTATATTTCCACGAATATTACGAACGCTACTATCTAGAAGATGGCACTCGTGTTCGTGGCTACCTCAAAGGCATTAAAACAGGCATGCTCAATGGTGAAGAAAGCTCTGTAGAAGAAACACCAGAAGAAAAGACCGACGGGTCAAAATGGCTTGAATTTACAGAGCATGAATCTTCCATCTTTGATGAGTATTGCGCATTATGCCCTGCCCAATATGCAACTACTAATGAAACTCCAGCGCTTGCTTGGAAATCCGTAAAAACACAGCTCCGAGATCTGGATCCTCACAAACTTCACTATGTGAAGGTGCCTCTCGTGCATATTGTAATCGACTTCGATTTAAAAGAGAATGGTGTTAAGGATTTCAAGAAGAATTTTGAAGCCGCTAGCAAATGGCCTCCGACATATGCTGAGCTTAGTAAGTCTGGTCAGGGCATTCATCTCCACTATCTATATTCTGGAGATCCTACTAGATTGAGTCGAGTATATGATGAATACATTGAGGTGAAAGTGTTCAATGGGGGTTCATCTTTGCGACGTATGCTAACCAAATGCAATGACCTACCCATAGCAATGATCAATAGCGGATTGCCCTTGAAAGGAGAAAGACCCGTGGTTAATCTAGATAAAATTAAGTCAGAGAAGGGTCTTCGCATCATGCTGTTGCGTAACATCAACAAAGAGATCCATGCAGATACAAGATCTAGTGTTGACTTCATCTACAAGATTCTTGAAGATGCTTACAATTCAGATATGAGATATGACGTCTCAGACTTAAGTAATGCAGTCTTGGCCTTAGCGGCATCTAGCACGAATCAGTCAAAATACTGTATCAAGCTGGTTAATAAGATGCATTTTAAGTCTGCAGAGCCCGTTGAAATGGAGAATGCGAGTACAGATGACCAAGATCCACTCGTCTTCTTTGATTGCGAAGTTTACCCGAATCTGCTCTTAATTAACTGGAAACAGCAAGGTGAAGGCAAGACAATCACTCGTATGATCAATCCGAGCCCACTTGAAGTAAAAGCGCTTATGAACATGAAGCTGGTTGGGTTCAACTGTCGTCGGTATGATAACCATATTCTTTATGCAAGAATGCTTGGTTATACGAACGAACAAATCTATGAACTTAGTCAAAATATTATCAGTAATAAGCGCTCGAATGCCATGTTCGGGTCTGCGTACGATATTTCCTACACGGATGTTTATGACTTCTGCTCGAAGAAACAATCTTTAAAAAAGTGGGAAATTGAACTCGGCATTCATCATCAAGAGATGAGTCTTCCTTGGGATCAACCGGTTCCTAAAGAACTTTGGGAAAAAGTTGCAGAATATTGCGATAATGATGTTCTAGCAACTGAAGCAGTTTTCAATAAGAACAAAGGCGACTTTGCGGCACGTCAAATCCAGGTGGAGCTTGTGCATAAGCTTCATGGCATGCGTGCAACAGTCAATGATACGACAAATACCCTTTCTGGTCGGATCATATTTGGCAAGAACAAGTCTCCTCAGTCTCATTTCAACTACCGGGATCTTAGTCAGCCAGTACCTCCGTCAAAATACAAGGAGTATCGGGAACTCTTCGGACCTGATTATCAATTCCATGTATTCGACAATGAAGGTCTTCCGATTTATGAGATCTTCGATCCTCAGAAAGAGTATCCCGAAACCTATTCTATCTTGCCATATTTCAAAGGCTATAAATTTGAGCGAGGTATTTCAACATATTTGGGCGTTGAAATTGGCGAGGGCGGAAAAGTCTTTGGTGCTCCTGGTATGTATGGCGGTCTCTGGGATGGTGACGTTGCATCCATGCATCCGCATAGCATGATCTTCGAATGTGTCTTTGGTCCAGAATACACCAAGACTTTGGAAGAGCTTGTCGATGCACGTGTTGCGATCAAACACCATGATTTCGAACTGGCAGGAACATATCTGAATGGCGCTCTAAAGCCTTTCTTAACAGAAGAACTGGCGGATAGCCTTGCTCAGGCCCTAAAGATTGTTATCAACAGTATTTATGGTTTGACAAGTGCAAAGTTCGATAATCTCTTCAGAGATCCTCGCAATATCGACAATATTGTTGCCAAACGCGGCGCATTGTTCATGACACTTCTCAAGCAAGAGGTAGAGAATCTTGGATACAAAGTAGCCCATATCAAAACTGATTCAATCAAGATCCCAGATGCCGATGATCGTGTCCGTGAATTTGTCATTCGGTTTGGAATGGAGTATGGTTACAAGTTTGAAACCGAGGCTGAGTTCGAGAAATTCTGCTTGGTGAATAACGCAGTCTATATTGCCAAATACAAAACTCCGAAAAAAGACAAAAAAACGGGCAAAGATATTTGGTGGACTGCTACTGGTGCACAATTTGCCGTGCCTTATGTTTTCAAGACCCTCTTCTCGCATGATGAGGTTAAATTCGATGATTTCTGTGAAACCTTTGCTGTTCAGAACTCTGCTCTGTTTTTAGACTTCAATGAGTCGATGACGGACGTAAGTGATCTGGAGAAGCAGAGAAAGAAACTCATCGATAAATTCCGGGATAAACAGACCGGAGAATGGACCGATGCCACAGCTGAAGCAACAGTAAGCAATCTCAATAAGGATATCGCGCTTGGTCATAGTCTGCAGTTTATTGGACGAATTGGTCAGTTCACTCCTATTGAGCCTGGACATGGCGGGGGAATTCTCCTCCGTCAAAATACCGATAAATTCGGTAATATTAAGTATGATTCTGCTGGTGGAGCTGATGGTTATCGCTGGATGGAATCCGAAGTCATTCGTGGAACTCCTATGGAGCAGCATGTCGATATGAGATTCTATACCTCTCAAGTGGATGCGGCTATCGAGGAGATTGCAAAATATGGCGACGCGGAATGGTTTATCTCTGATGATCCTTATATTCCGCAGGCTACCCCTTGGCAAATGGCAGATCAACCTTGGGACGATCATGCCAACAAACTTTTTGCAGTACGGTAAAACCGTTTGCATATAAAAATCATTTTTAAAGGAGAACTTATTATGCAGAACCTGAATCCCGAGAACATCTATTTCGAAAATGCCCAGATCACCTTCAAGAACTTCTCTGGTCGTCCTACTAAGTATCAGCGCCAGGAAGGTTTCCGTACTTTCTCTGTCCTGATCGACGACCCTGATATGGCTCAGAAGCTGAGCGACGATGGCTGGAATGTTCGCATTCTGCGTCCTCGCAATGAGGGCGACCCCATCCGCCACTGCATTGATGTTTCCATCAACTACAACTTCTGGAAGAAGCCTGAGGTGTACATGATCTGTGATGGTCATAAGACGCACCTGGATGAAGAGGATCTGGCCATTCTCGACAGCGCTGACATTATCACTTCTGATATTGTCCTGCGTCCTCGTCTATGGGATGACAACGGTACCACTCGCATCAAGGCATACCTGCAGGAGATGTATGTGACGATTCAGCAGAGTCGATTCGCCGCTAAGTACGCTGACATGTAATTAGATCAAAATAGGTGCCTTATAAACGGTAAAATATTCACACCAAAATTTTAAAATTTTAGTGAAAGGGCCTAATGAATAGGTCTCCAATATTTTAGTAGCACCCGTTTCTTAAGGTTAAATGTCACAAACGCAGCCTATTCTATATGCCTCATTAGCTCAGCTGGTTAGAGCAGTCGGCTCATAACCGATCGGTCCTGGGTTCAAATCCCCGATGGGGCACCAAACGGAGGACCTGCCGCCCTTCAATACATAAATAACGGCTTCGCGAGTATTTCTCCTTCTTTTATGGAAACATGAAAGGAGAGTGTGTATGAACACTATCACTGTGAATGGAGTAACTTTCACTGCTGAGATGATTCTCAATGCGGTAGAGCGGACCACGGATTTTCCCAGACTGGGAATGGGATCTATATGGCATCCTTGGCAACTTGTATCGACTCAGGAATACGATTCGATTAAGAAAAAGCTATGGGATAACTATCTAGATCTCGTTGAGGACGGGGAGATTCCCCCAGGTCCGTGCTATAGCCTTTATGAGGCTCATCTTGGAGGATGGCGGTTCCTCTATGTTGCTGATGGCCGAGGAAACTATCACACGAGATGCTTTAGTTTCTAAGTGAAATTGGAGGTTTTGAATAAAATCAAGGCCTCCTCTTTTATATTTTATGATGAGGTGAATATTATGGAAAAATTTGTTGAAAATACTGAGTATGTGGTCATTTCAGATAAGGATCGAAAAGACTATGGATGTCCTGGGTATATTCAGAGCATCATGGATGGCCCAACAGGCAGGCGAATGATTGTACGAGTGTATACTTCAGAAGATCGGGACAGCATGGGCACTCAGCATTGCCTCGATCCTGAACAGATTCAATCTGCTACTAGCCAGGTCTTTCATCGACTGTTAAAAGAAATCAAGACAAAACGCCTGGCCAAAAACGAGCAGAACTATATGATTAAGGAGGTCATTGTGCCTAGCTATATGGATAAACGCCGGAGAGAAACTGAAGAATATATTAAGAATAGCGTTCGGAGCACCTTTGGGCTTTATTACCAGCAGTGTGTAACTCCTAAGAAGATTATCTATAATTCTGATAATCTAACTACTACTGTTCTGTGGGCTGATGATACCACTACCACCGTGAAGTGCTCTCCGAATGATGAATTCTCCGAGTATAACGGGTTCATTGCGGCTCTTGCTAAGAAAATTTATGGTGGAACTGGCCCGATTAATCAAGTTATCAAGCACAATAAGTCCTACCAGAGACTTAAGAAAAAGAAAAAGACTTTTGAGGAGGTCCTTGAGAATAGCTTCCAAACTTTGAATGAGCTCCCTCCTGATCCTTTAAATCATCCTGAACTCCATTCGCGATAAAAAATGCCTCCTTTATGGAGGTGAATCAAATGAAGATGGATAATAACACAGCAACTGTATTACTAACAGCATTAGCACTATTATTTGTACTATCATTGCAATTCATTTACAAATGAGAAATAGGGCTCGGTCAAAAATGATCGGGCTCTTTCTCTTTATTTTTAAGAAAGGAGGCTAAAAATGCCAGTATGGCAACTAGCAGTGGATCGAGATTTACGCAAACATTATCCCCATACCTCTATGATTTTCAGCTGGAGAGTTTGTCGAAGATGCGCACTGGGTGCATCCTTAATGGAGGCACTGGAAGCGGAAAATCGAGGACTGCTCTTGGATATTTCTTCCAGCTTAATGGCGGTGACATACAGAGAAAAGATTCAAAGATGCGCAAAAAGCCTTTGGATCTCTATATTATCACCACGGCCGCTAAAAGGGATCGAAAAGAATGGGAAGGTGACATGGCCCCTTTTCTTATCACGACAAACCCCAGAATATCAGTGTATGAACACACAGTTACGGTGGATTCCTGGAATAATATCGGGAAATACGCAGATGTACAAGGAGCATTTTTCATCTTTGATGAAGACCGTGTTACTGGATACGGAGCATGGGTCAAGTCATTTCTCAAAATCGCCAGAGGCAATCAATGGATTATTTTGTCGGCCACGCCAGGTGACACATGGATGGACTACTGTCCCGTATTTATCGCTAATGGATTCTACAAAAACAAAACAGATTTCTGCACGCAACACGTTATATGGAGCCGTTTCGCAAAATTTCCGAAAATCGATCGCTATTTCAATACCCGAAGACTCGAAAGACTTCGAGATCGCATTCTAATTAGTATGGATTTCGATCGGGCTACAATTCAGCATCATGAGGATGTCTGGTGCAATTACTCGCATATTGAGTATAAGACCTTTATTCGAGAGCGTTTCAATATATGGACGAATGAACCAGTCAAAAATGCGGCTGAACTCTGTTATGGCATGCGTCGAATTGTAAATGAAGATACAGATCGCCAGGTCAAATTAATGGAGATCTTTGAGGATCATCCAAAACTCATCATATTCTATAACTACGATTACGAACGTGAGATCCTTCTGAACTTATTTGAGAATGTGGATGGATGCGAGATAGGAGAATGGAATGGGCATGCTCATAATGAAGTCCCGGACGGACCAGAATGGGTTTACTTGGTACAGTATAATGCCGGAGCCGAGGGCTGGAACTGCATCACAACCGATACCATTGTGTTTTACTCCCAGACATATAGCTATAAGCAACTCGAGCAAGCTTGCGGACGCATCGATCGACTTAACACGCGGTTCGTGGACTTGTACTACTTCCATCTTAAATCAAGATCTGGAATTGACGCGGCTATATCCCGCGCACTAAATAGCAAAAAGAAATTTAATGAGGGCGCTTATATGCGCAAAATGCAGATTCAGTTTGATCAAAATACATGAAAGGCGGTATTTTAAGCATGAAAAAGTCACAGATGGAGTACTCAAATTGCTATGATGAAATGGCATGGAAAGATTTAGCAGTCTTTGGGGTATGCACAGGTAAGATCAAAATGGATAATGATGCCGAAGGCGCATTTGTAAGTGTCGACTGTGTTCGTTGCCCATATTGGGTATCTGTGCATGCACCTAAGAAAGGAGCGATTGTATGAGTGAGTTAGAAGAGCGTGGAATTGATACTGAAAAATACTCGGTATTTCATGTTCTGGATCGGACAAGTATGATTCTTCGTGTGGCTGTTCAAAGTAAAGAAGATCCTATGAAGTCTGTCCAAAAACAAAAAGTAATGACTGCAGATAATATATGGAATGGCTATCTGTCAGCAGTTGTGAATATGGCCGAAGAATGCATAAAGGAGCTTGAGAATGGCTGATTATACTAATATTAAGCGTGTCATCATTCGTAAACCTGTAGGGCTCAGAGAAGCCGTAGAGGCCTATAAGATTTTAACAGAACTCAATAAGCAGATTGATGTGATCAAAGCAATGGCAGAACATCAGGTTATTCCGAAGATTATCGTCGACCATATGATGATGAACATCGATGCAGGCATTGAACGTGCTGTTCAATTATCAGGTTTTGCTTCTGCTGATGATATGAAGTATTGGATTGAAAACTTTAAGGATTTATAAGGAGAGGTCAAAATGGAAGATAAGAAGATTGTTTATACTGTGACTGTACGGACCAGTAGCGAAGGAATTCGGGCGGCAGCGGTTGTCCGCAATATACAGTTTTCTGATGGAACCACTGAGTCTCAACTGACAACAGCATTTGCTCAGGACGATCTCGATGCGCTGATTGCGGTTTTAGATGGTCGCAAATCAATTAGTACTGCGATGGGTGGTGACGTAAGCTGTGATAAAACTTGAGGTTGACGAATACTGTCATTCTTGCAGAAACTTCGATGCAAAAACTATTAAACGAGCTGATCGTCCGGAAATTGCTGTAGAATGCAACCATCGGCAACAATGCAGAATTCTTTATCGCTATATTTGGGCTAAAACGCACCAAACTATCGAAAAGGAGGATGACCAACATGAATATACTCTGGAAAAAATCAACCCCGGGGATTAATCGATTCATTGGGGAGATTACAGATCCAGTTTGGCATAACTATCATGGTTATCGTGATGTCGAATTCGACTACAGAGGTGGCCACTATCGACTTATCTCTACTGGTGATCTTTACAAAATTGATTATAGTGGCATGCCGCACCTTATGAGGGCATATTCGACCATTTATAAGAATGAAAAGTACGCAACTGTTAATTTTTCCGACTATCGTCGGTATTATACGCGTGGTAAAAAACAGTTACGGCTCAAAGACTTCGTATGGGCGGCATTTGGAGATAAGGATATTCCTCATGGATGTCATATTACCTGCAAAAATGGTAATTGGAGTGCGTGCGGTATTACAAATTTGGAGGTGGTGGCAAATGGAATTTCTCGAAAAAGAGGTCAGATTTGACGAATTCTGCTCGAAATGCCAGTTTAAGGACGTTGACGAGGGAGAAGATCCTTGCAATGAGTGTCTTCATCATCCTGTAAACTTACATTCTCGGGTTCCAACAGAGTTTAAAGCGGCAAAATGATGGATCAAAATGTTGTTTCGAGGATCGAATATCTTAGAAAAAAGCTTTTAGTCCATTCTATTATCTATTATCGACTTAATGAAAGCATTATTCCGGATACAAAATGGGCTGAATGGGCTTTGGAGCTTGAGAAACTAGTGCGAGAGCATCCTGAGGAAGGTCAAAATAGTTTCCTAGCAAAAGAATTTCAGGATTTTGATCATTCGACTGGCTATAATTTGCCTTTAGAGACTCCTTGGGCAGTAGCTGTAGCTATGAATTTGATCCTGTATAATCAAAAATTACGTTCATGGAATAAAGAAAGGTAAGGTCAAAATGGCTAAATTGCGTAAATGCGATGAGTGCGCCATTCAAGGTATCTGCAAGCTTGAAGATGATTATCGTCGTATCTCAAAAGAAATGGATGCAGTCTATGATTCAAATGGTAGTGATGCATATTTTAGTATACCCGAACTTAAATGTCATCGATTCATCAGACAACAACTAGTTTCTCGGACTAACACATTCGCAGAGGCAAGTAATGAATATCTGAATAACTACATTAAGGAGGCAAACCAAAATGGCAGAGTTGAAAGATAGTGGCAATCGCAGAGAGTTTGAGACAGGCGCAGTGCGCGATATGCAGGAAGGGAAAGGACGGATGGATCTTATCCCTTGGGGGGTTGCTCTGAGTATTCGCGAGGCAATGAGTGTCCTCTTCTATACCAGACATTATGGCTATGAAGTCATAGATGGTAAATACAAGGCAGTTAGTGCTTACCAGTGTATTGGCCCAATTGTGGCATACGCGGAATGGATGGATAAAGAGCTCAATGACATGGAAACTATAGAAACTGTATACGGAAACTATCAAAATTCCATTAATCGTCTTCAAGAAATCGAGAATACATTCGTCAAAATGGCGGCGACCTTCATTA
>ERZ1024365.42-NODE-42-length-22304-cov-9.893883_pt1 | contig 22304 bp, 22 predicted proteins | sample MGYA00520788_ERZ1024365 | MGnify/ENA primary metagenome ERZ1024365 (study PRJEB33242, sample SAMEA3444265) | Homo sapiens | biome: Host associated; feature: Gastrointestinal tract; material: Stool | place: Uganda | collected 2011-01-01 ... | reverse complement strand
AAGCAAGAAACTTCGGATTGATCAGGAAGCTTTGGATAAAGCAACCAGTGAAGCAATAGTATTACCTTGTTTTAAAGAACTGTTATATGATTTTGCATATTTTAGTGCTGCGCCTTTCAGTCCCTTTGTATTGACTGCTTTACCTTCACGAATCGCCTGTGCAATTGCATTATAAGTAGCTTTATTTGTACTAGACTTTGCGGCACTTTTCAGTTTCTTACCTATGGATTTTGTCTGTTTCTCACTTGTCTTAATAAGTGTATTTCCTGTAGACTCTGCGTCAGCCGTAGTGGATTTTAAAGTCTTACTTGCTTTAGCACGAGTTTTCTTGGTTGCATTTCTGGCAGTTTCAGCCTTATCAAGCTTCTTCTGTGCGTTACCAAGACCAGGATTGTCAACCTTAATCTGCTTCTGCATTACTGCAATTGCAGATCCACCTAATGAAACAGTATCAGAAACGGCATTGAGAGATTCAAGTTTAGTCTTTAATCGCTCAATCTTTTTCTCTGCCTTTTCCGTAGGCATATTTACGATTGTCTCATATAATTCGAAAAGCTTATTATTTAACTCTTGAACTGTGTCTTTACAATCTTGCGCTGAGTTGTAAAATTCTTGAAATTGCTTAATATCTTTTGCTAACTGTTTACCAGAATCAGAAGATGTATCAATTTCCTCAATTGAGAATGTACCATTGATTACCTTATTCTTATAGTCATCACTAATGTCAATAGAATTAGCTTTGTCCATATAAGTAGTATAACCCTGTTCATTCGCCTTGAGTTGTTTTTCAACTGCTTTGACTTGTCTCTTGAGAAGTACAGTTTTGAAAGCAGAAGATACGTAGTCTGTAATCTGATTAGAGATACGTTCTACAGATTTTGCAAATTTATCAAGTTTTGTCTTTACCCAGTCAAATGATTCTGTAGAATCAGACTTAGCTTCTGTATTCTTTTCTGTTTCATCCGTATTCGCTGCAACTGCACTGGAATTGTCATTATACTGTTGCTGACTAGAGCCATTACCACTAGAAGATGAAACCGATGTTTTATGTGTGTCGTGATAGAAAGAACCTCTAGTACCAGCGTGAGCAGGAGCGAGGGGGAGTGATAAATCACCTAAACTTCCTTGTGCATATGCTCTTGCATGACCAGGTGTTGCACCACGTTTCAGTAAATCTTCTGTTTGAGAAGCGGAGAATATGATGTCACCTTTTTTAAGATTTTCAAGATGCGCACCACCAGGAATTAAACTCCATTGTCCATCACGTACAATAGATTCTGTTCCTATTTCATTTACAAGAGCTTTTTCATCTCTTGGTAATGAGACTCTGCCTCCTGCATAAGCAGATAAGTCAGTTAGACTACCTTGTGCATATGCTCTGGCTTGACCAAATGTGCCAGCAGCTTTACCAGGAGTCGCAACACTTCCTAATGTATAGTTGATTACACCAGTAGCAACCATACCAGTAGGGGTAGCAACATTACCTAAATCATAATTGATGATGCCTGTTGAAACAGTTCCATCTGCCTTTTCGACATCACCTTTTTTATAATTTATAATGCCCTCAGAAGTAGTGCCATCAGCTTTCTCAACATTACCTTTTTTGTAATTAATTGTTCCTTCTGATGTTTGTCCATCTGAACCAGTTACGTGTGCTTTTGCATTGACAACAACATTTAGATTATCTCCACCAACAACACCTGTAATATTAGCTTTAGCATTTACATCAACGTCACCACTATAAGGTTCAACAGATGTAATATGTCCAGTTACATCAACTTTTTCATTTCCAGAGTAAGGATCAACTGATTTAATAGTAGCAGTTACATCAATTTTTGTGTCACCGCTATATGGTTCTACGTCTTTAATCTGTCCTTGAACTTCTACAGGAGTAGAAGAAGTATCAGCAGAAGATGTGTCAACTTCGCCAATTGTCGCATTAACCTTAATATTTGCCCCACTACTATTTGCTTCATTTTGTGCTTGCATTATAGTGTCATATTCTTCTTTGTTAGCAACAGTACAGTTGACAACAAGTTCTGAATTTTGATTTTTAGGAGCTTCTTTGATTAATGAAACAGTTTTCTCTACATCACTTTCACCATTAACAACCATATTAACAGTAGCGGTAGTGTCTTTTGGCATAGACTCAATTGTAGATTTTGTTTGTTCAAAACTTTCTTCATTTGTAACATCACAATTTAATGTAACAGTTGAACCAGAAACATTTTGAAGGCTTGAAATATCTTCCTGTGCTTGAGATGTATCAGCACCAACCTTAACTTTTAAATCATCTTCGGTTAAACCCAAAAGATCACTTTCAGTAGATTGAATATCAGAAGTGTCTAAGCCAAGTTTATTTCCAGATGCTTCATTTAAATCTTTAAAAGTATTATATGCAGATTCAGCATTTTTCTGAGCTTCTTCAAGATGGTTTTCAGCACCCTCATTCGCTAATTGAGTCTGCACATCCAATTCATTCTTAGCTTGCATAAATTCTCTGGCAGAATTAAGAAGCTGAGAAGTTTCAGTATCAGTAGAACCAACTTGCGTAATAGAGTGACCATTATACTCAGCGTCTTGCTGTTGTCTAACACTTGCTTCATATATATCAGATGCTTCTTGCGCACCATTCTGAGAATAGTCTACTTGACCATCTTTCTTGAATTGTTCAAGTTGTTTCTTTGCCTGATCAATTTGCTGTTGAATTGTGTCTAAGTCACTGGTATCGAAATTAAATTTATAATCTGTTCCAGTAAGTTCATTTAATTTCTCTTGTGCCTGAGTTAATTCATCGTTTGTAGCATCAAAATAAGACGTATCTGGTTTTATCTTTCCAATAGACTCAAGAAGAACACCTAATTGAGCCGCTTCATCATTTGTAAGACCAAATGTTTGAGCAATAGTATCTAAAGCTTGTTCCGCAGATTTCAATTCTTCACTATCATAAGCACCATCAGAAAGATTGATGCCTTTGATTTGTTCAGAATTAAACTTACTTAAAGTTTTAACTGCTTCATCAAGTGATTGATTTTGCTCATCGGAAGCACCCTTGATTTTTTCTAAAGCACTTGCATAAGATTTAGCAGATTCTTCATTGTCACCAAAATCAGGAGTAGCAGGATTGTCAATACTTGCGTTTTTTAAAGCATCTCTATATGCCTTTGCATCTGCGATAGCTTTTGCTTGAATTGACGCAGCGTCAATACCATAAGCTTCACCATAACCTTGCATTTGTTCTGTAAGATAATTGGAGAGTTGATTAGCATTTTCAACGCCACCATATTTGCTAGGATTTGTCTGAATTTCTTGCTGATATTTAGCCATTTCTTTAACAGCATTCTCAGCAAAATCTTTCTGCTGTTGATATTCTTCAACTTGATGCTCAATATAGTATTGCATATTATCAGTTAAATCACTGATATCTTTTGTATATGCTTCTACTTCGTCACGTTGAGCCTGAATCCTTGTTTCACTATAATTCTCTGGATTTGCTTCCATTTCTTTTAGTTTAGATTTTGCATCTGCTAAATTTGTGTAAGCTTCACCTATTTTAAGAATACCATCTTGAATATCATCAACAGTGTTATCGTGGAATCCATAATCCTCAAGTTTTCCAAATGCAGCACTAGCAACATCTGTTCCTGTAGCAAGAGCCTTAGCTGCTTCGGCGGCAGAGTGAGCCTTAACTACCCATTCACCAGTTTCCTGATTAAATGTAGCAAGGTCATGTGATTTTAAGTCATTAAGAAAATTCTTAACGCCATCATCACCTTCTTGTAAATATCTCTTAGCTTTAGCGTAATTCTCTTCAAAATCCGCAGGATCAGTAGCACCAGTAGGAGAAATCATAGCAGCAAAATTCTTAAATGAATCTGTGCCTACAAGGTCATTCTGAAAGTCTTTATATGCTTGTTCAAGTCCACTAACAATATTATTATATGGAGTACCTGCTGTTTCTTGAGAAGCACTTTGCATCCATTTACTATAATCAGAAAACATATTTTCCATCTGTTTATACTGAGCATAGTATTGAGATTGTGCTTGCTGAATTGCATTTATATCAGAATTAATTTCTTTCTGTTTATCTCTGGCAGCTTGTTTTTCATCCTCTGATTTTGTAACATCATCAATGATTTTCTGCTGTTCTTGATAAGCTTCGTTTTGAAGTTGAATAGATTTTGTGAAATCATCAACTTTCATATCGTGTTGTTGCTTAATCAGACTCTTCATAGCATCTGTATTAAGTTCAACACCGTCGGCAGTATCTCTAAAAATACCATCAAGACTAGCATCTTTGAATGCATCATTCTCGCTCACTAACGATGAAAGCGCAGTTTTAACCGCTGTTATAGAATCTGCTGTCATACCTGTGTTTGAAATAGATTCTGACATTGCGGTTGAGAGAGAAGAGTATGCGGTAGTAGTATCGGTTACTACTTTTTGCATATTTTCAAGAGTGAGACGAGATGTATCTTGGACATTCTGAATCTGAGCAACCATTTGTTCAAATGATTGTCCATCATATTGTGTATCAGATAGCATCGTACCAAGAGTTTCTAAATCCGCAATACTCAAATCTCTTGATTTAATACCCGTTGCATCATCCCATCTTTCGGCAACTTTTGTTTGAATGTCATGAAGGTTTTGCCATTGATCTGCAATTCCAGATGCTTGTCGCATCTGTTCTCTAGTAAAAATATCTGTTTTTGAAGATGCATCATCAAGCGCATCATCAGCTTCTTTTCTCCACTGTTTAAAACTTTTTTCAGAAGAATCATCTGTAACAGTAAATATTTTATTTAAAGCATTTTGGACATCAGAATTTTGTAATTGAGAAACGGCATCTTTAGACCATGCCTTAATGTTTTTAATTGCATTATCACCAGTAAATTCCATATTTTTTAAATCATCATATGTCATAGAATTTATTAATGATGTAAGTTCTCCTTCGATTTCTGGTGATTTATCCAATAAATCTTGAAATGGCATTTGTGATTCAAAAAATGAAGGGAGATAACTTTTAAATTCTTCTGTAGAAGATTCTGTTTGACTTTGCAAATCAGACATAGCACTTGTGATAGCTGTTAATGTATTTGATGCATCACTTCCTCGTCCTAACGCACCAAAGCCTGCATTTAATTTAAACACCATGTCAGAAAAATCACTCATGTCTACGCCAGCGGTTTTGAGCGCATCCTTAAAATTATTATCATTTAAAAATGGTGTTATATCAAAATTTGAAAAAGTTCCATCTTTCCCAAATGATTTGTTATATGCGTCAGTGAATTTCTGTAACGATTGTAATTGCTTATCTGAACCAGATTCTTCCCAAAACCAATTTTTATCTTTTTCAACTTCTGCGTCAAATTTTGAAACAACATCTTTGGCATTTTTAATATTGTCTTGAAATTGTTTTGTTTTTTGGTTTTTTAAAGCTAGATCTAATTCTTTTACGCTTTTCGCCGCGCCAATAACAGGAGTTCCAAGGGAATCATATCCAGTAACTAATTCTGGAAATTGTTGAGCAATTTGTGATGAAAGTTGTTGATATTCTTCATATTCATCATTAGTTAATGAAAGATTTCCACCTAATCTACTAACGCCCTTGGAAAGAGTTTCGTATCTTTCTCCATTTGCTTCTATCCAAGATGCTGATTGTGCAGACTGTTCTTGGATATCTTTATAATTCTGGATTACTTCATCACCAGATTCAATTGCACGTTCTTGTTTATGAGACACATAATCAAATGCTGTGGCAACACCTTGAATTGCAGCAGAAACAGCAAGATTAGCTCCAATGTTAATTGCTGATGCCTTAAATACTGAACCAACATCTTTTAATCCAGTTTTAAATGCGTCCCATTTGCTTGTAACAACAGGAACTGTCCCACCTTGGCGTTGAATTGCTGATGTTAAATTTTCAGTACTTGAAAGTGCTGCTTTATCAACATTTTGCTTTTGCTCTAATTCATGAATATAATTACCAATATAAGCACCATATGTTCTTTTGAAATCATTTGATGCATTTGCATCTCTCAGAACAGCATCAACATTAGGGGTATTTCCTGCTCTATATTGAGAAGCCATTAACCCCGATACCGTTTTAAGCGTATTATTTGTTGCAATTTTATTTTGCATATTAGCAATTGATTGAGCTACCTACGATTTTTATATACTTGGGATGTATATTGTGCTATAATACATAAATAAAATTACTATAAGTAAAATGAGAGATGGTTATATGGGAGTTGTAATATTTTTAATTATTTTATTCTTATTAAAATTATTAGCTGACGGATCATTGGATTTTATTTACCCTATTATAATAGGAATACTAGCCATTATTTGTCCAATAGTGAGTTGTATATTACTTTATGATGGTGGACGTGAAATATTATTATCATGTGCATTCCTGATTTTGATTACAATTGCAGAATTTATAACAGTAATATTTTTATCATCTAAATTTATTATTACACATGATTCAAAAAAGAATAGAAGAGTAATTGGATATATTCTAATTACCACTTTTGTATTGTGTATTTTATTAATTATAATTCGTTGTTTAATGATACTATTATAAACGAGGGAGATTTACATATGATACCAGAAGATATACAAAACATTATTTTAAGATATGACAAAGAGGTTTGTAATGAAATATCTGCCATAAATCTTGCTATTGAAAGAATAAAAGATTCTCTCAAAGTAATAAATGAAGTTATCTCGTCAGATTTATTTTCATATATGAAAAGTGATAAAATTTTTGATAAAGAAAAAGAAAACCAATTACTACACGATGCTCAAACATTAAGAGAATTTATATCTTCAATTGATAATGTTCATAAGTCTAAAGTAGCTAAAAAATCTCAAATGATAACTTTCCATAAAAATTTATCTATACAAGACATTATCGTGTTAAAAACTACTCAAAAATGTAAACATGAAAGCCATGAGATGCAAGATGTAATAGCTAAAATTCCTGTTTTATATGATACGTGTGATGTTCAATGTTTAGATGTTCAATTGGCATATTGTAAAACATGTGGTAAATATTATATGTTGAAATCTGATTTTGACATGATTAGTGGAATAATATTATGTCAAGTTGTCGATCAAACAACTAGCAGCACCAATAACCAAGATGATAATTTTATAGCATTACAAAAACAATCTGTTCTTTATCGGTGCGGATATACAGTAAGCAGTCAAAGAAATTTATCAGCAGAAGCTAGACGTATTATTCTTTGCTCAGTAATTGAATCTCGTTTAATGACAAAATTTGAAATAAAGGATCATCTTAATATGCTTATTGAACGTGGAAGTAAAATACCATCGTGGGAAAACGCAGTTGTAAAATGGAAATTTGATAAAAAATTCATAGATAATTATCAACAAGAAAATGTTCCACAAATTGTATATGAAAAAATTGTGTTAAAATATAAAAAATAATAGTTATGGTTATAAATATGTGAAATCAAAATCTAAGAGGCATATTAGCAAAGTGCTTATCCAAAGAAACCCATTGTTTTAAATTTCCTTCTTTGGGGATTGGTTTATTAAGTTCTTTCTGAAAAGCTTCTTTAAATTTTTTTTGAACTAAAAACATAATTTAAAAGTTCTTTATCCAATAAATATCACAACCTTTCTACGGAGGATAAAAGTATAAATTAAGCAAAATTTGATGGATCACTATAATCATAATCTTCATATTCACCTGTTTCTGGATAAAATGTTTTACCAATCCAGTATAGTATGGTTTCAATAATGTAGCATATTAAATCAAAAAATGTTTCATAAGCATTTTCAGTCATTGACCAAAATAATCTACATATTTTATTTTGAGTATCATAATATTGATTTTGCATCCATGAATCTATATTATCTATATTTTTTTCAATGATTGGATATAATGATGTAGCAATATAATGATATAATTTGTAAAAATTTTTTGACATGTAACACCTCGGAGATAAAATTATGAACAAAAAAGAAGATATAAAAACATTATGTAAAGAATATAATGAATTATATGACCTCCACACAATACCCAAAATAAAATTTACCAGATTTATGGAGCCTATTGCTCATGTTAAACTGAAACAAAGTTATAACGGAGATTATCGAATTTATTATAATAAAAAATATTTAAACTGCAATAAAATAGCATTAAAAGCTGGTATATTCCATGAGATGACACACATTGCCGATTCAATATTTTTTAAAAATCTTCCATATATTGAATTTATAAGAGTAATGAACTCATATTCTGAAATTCGTGCATCTGAGATAGAGTTTAATATTATGCTTCAAAATTGTGAAAATCCGATAACATCACAATCCTTAGTTCATATTGCAAATACGCAAGCTACAATTGAATTTATAATTTCTGTATATGTAAATCAATTTAAAGCTGATTTTTATCCAAAAAACTTTTCACATTTATTTTATTGTATTGGGTACACAAGAGCTTTACGAAAATATAATTTTGACTATGAAAAAGAATTATTAGATATGTTGCCAGAATTTGAATTTATACATAATCATATAAAAACCATATTACGTTCTGATGATATTGATTTTGATACCACTATGGATATGTTTAAGATTTTACAAGAATCCAGATTAAAATGTAAAGTTAAATTTTGGTAATATCAGTAATACAAAAGAGACTACCGCTATGATAGTCTCTTTTGCTTCATCTAAACCGCAAGTCCGATTTACAATTCACTAAGTTGTGTTGTAAATGCTCAATTACCTTGCGTACAAACATAATATAAAATTATGTTTAAAGTCATATATTTTGTACAAGGTAAGAATGCCTCAATGATTGACCTCGAAACTTCGTCTCTATTCAACCAACATGAACAAGCTATAACATTCGTTTGGCTATTTGTTCAAGGAGACATTCTTACCAACTATAAGATAAATATCTGTTGCGCACCAGAGTATTCATCCCCGATAACTATAAATAACGATATAGAGCCAGCGTACTCTATCAAACTTATTCGACATATCATAGAGCGCAATGCACATATGTAATACACAGTACAAACGACTAAACCAACGTGGCGAATATGATACTAGAAGTTACAATTATCGACTTCTATATTATGTATAATTAAGAAATTATAAAGAGCCAAGGTTTCAAGGTTGGTCAGTATCAGTGACTTCTTGACTCTGCTGATTTTCAAAGTTTTTATTTATTTTGTCTAATGTTTCACTTTTATGTTCTTCTTTTAAATCTTCTTGTATTCCTTTCAGTGTATGGTAATGTCCTGCTAATTCAGGCATCATTCTTAATAAAACATTTTCTTGAATTTCTCTGAATGTTCCTATAGGAAGTCTTACAACATCTGAATCATTATGTGGTTTTAATTTTCCAATTGAAACAAATCGTGTATCGGCTACCATTAATATTGCATCTTTTTCAAACCCTTCTTTTTGTAATGCTTGATAGTATCTTTTATCACCATTTTTATTATATTTAGGATGGTATGAATCTTTAAATGCTTTATGTATATTGCCATTATTATCTTCCGCTGATCGCATTGGAACTACAGCTATTTTATTTCCCATTAAACCGATACATAATCCTGGATGACAATTTGTTAATTCATCTTGAAACCCAATTCCAAAATCTACAAAGTATATACATCCTATATCACAAGAATCGTTTTCAGGATGCTTTTGAATTGAAAAATCTTCATCGTGATCTTCAATCCAATATGAAATATTTTGCATAAAATTAAGGATATTATATGCATTCATTTTATTTAATTCAGTTTTTAGGTTCCTGTTGAATTGCTTAACTGCCTTTTGAAATAATCTCTTCTTTTTTAACGAAGGATATTTAAGGGATTTGTTTTCACTAAATGTCTTTATACAAGCGTTAACAGTTCCCCAATTATACTTTTCTCCTTTAATCATAAAATATTTCCCTCTTTCGTATAATTATTTGGTAAAATTTACCATAATACTATTATACGACAGAGTACGACAATCTACAATTCAGAACGTATATTCTAAATCTACGATTATGCCAATAATCTAGCTGATTATGCAATTAAAATATATTTCATCATTCATATGTTATAATATTTCCTACAATACCAATAGGAGAGTACCATAAGTATGAATGAGAAAATATACAAAATTTTAATATTTATATGTATGATCGTTGCGGCACTATGCTTAATTGGAATAACGTATCTTACATATAAGTATTGATTGTAATTAAGTTGTATCGTTAATTCTATATTTGCAATATTTATATATGTCGATACAACCATATATAAATAATTCCCAACTGCTGATGGAAGAGTAGTATATAGAAACTATCCCTGAATTTATCGGGCATCCATCTTCCCTATCGCTAGAGTGCATTTTCATGATTATATTGTATAACCATGCTTTCGTTACGCTCGTTGAGGTCGGCATCCATTATAATGAAGCCCTACCTGCGGATTACTTCGTAGTTTGGATTGTTACTATACCGCATCCTTTCGGATTTGCCACTTATACCTCTTAAATATAAGTTTAGTACCAAACTCATGTGACATAGCCTTTTGAACTATGAAAGTTTCCCGTTCTGAAATTCAATACAGAAGAGTAGCGCATTACCACTAACTCCATTTTAGAAAGTCACCAGAGAGTCCTTGCTTATAAATAAGCTCGTACACATTACTGCTAAACTCTCAAGCGGCATAAGTCATTTTGAAAAATGCATGGGGCGAATCCCATGTACTCTTACCGCTGTTGTTTTTGCCTTGGAAAATACCCATTCCAAGTGCCATAACATTAGGTAAATTAACAATCTTGCTATCTGATTTTGCAAGTTTTGTCATTATACCCAAAGCTTTTGTACCAGTGTCAACAATCCCTTTAAACATATCGGAACTAATTGCACTGGTGGAAAAATCTTGGAATTGTGCCTTCAAATGAGAGAGAGAAGCTTCAATACCTTTATTCCAAGATTCAAGTTCTCTTTCACCTGAGCCATCTGCATCATTTAATGCAGTTTGAAGAGATTTTCGAGCAACGTCAAAATTGGTCATAAGTGAGGAAACTATGTTTCCCTGTCGTTTGCCCGCGATAAGTTCTGTTAAACTTGCTTGCTGAATATCTGTTAAATCTTGCCACTTAGTAGATAATTCATCAAGAATATCATATGTAGATTTAAACTCATTTTCATTTTTCATAATATCCACGCCACTAAGAGCCATAACTTCTTGTCTTAGTTTTGCGGTTGATTCTGCCATACCTTCGGTGTCAAGACCTGCTTTTTCCATGTCTGTTGACGCACCTCTGATCCTCATGGAGATGGTCTTGAATGCCGTACCGACAGAATCAGGATCTTGAACTACACTATTAGCTGCTGTAATTAAAGCTACAGTTTCTTCAAATGTATTATTTGCAGCTTTCATTGATGAAGCGGATCGTGTTAAACCATCAAAAATACCTGCTGTATCAATCGGTTCAGTATTCGCAACTTCATTTACAACATCCACAACCTTAGTTACTTCATCAGCATTCATCTGGAATCCTTTTAATGTAGAGATTAATCCACTAGATGCGGATTCCTGTGTCATATTATCTCCTACTTTTTGTAAGAGAGATGTGGCATCTGATAATTTTTTCGCATCATCTAATTTATAACCTAGTCTTGACCAATCGGCAGTACTACTAATAACATCACTAATTGTCGATCCATATTTTGTTGCACTTTGAGCTGCTTCATCCCAATATTGTGATAATTGTGTACCAGAAGCATTACTAACTTTTGTTAATTCAATCTGTGCTGCATTTACATCTTTAACAGCAGAAATTGCTTCTGTTGGAAGTTGAACCATGACACGTTGCAAGCCAGCATAAATTCCAGTAAACTGAGCGATTTGTCCAAGCGCACGTTTCGTTTCACTCCAAGTAGAATTACCACTTAATCCTTCCGCTTGGATTCTTGATTTTAAATTTGCGAATGCTTTATCATAGCTAGCTTTTTCCTCGACAGTAGTCATTGAACGGTATTGTTGTTCTAGTTCTTTTAATTCTGCTCCATATTTCTTAACTGCTTTAGAGTTTGCATTCATATATGAAACAACTTTATTTCCAGATGTACTAGCAATTGATGGAGATAACGCTTTTGATGATTCATCTCTAATTTGAGATAATGTATTCTTAAAAGTATCTCCTGCTTTAGTCATATCTTGAAAAGTTTGCTTCAATTGATCTTTACCTAAAACATTTGATCCATTATAATGATTTTGAAGTTTATCTAAAGCCTGATTATATGAAGCTAGAGCCGCTGTAGCTTTTTGAATATTTGCAGTATCTTGAGTTCCATATGCGCCTAGTTGCTTACTCATTCTTGAAGAAGCTGCTGCGTATTTTCCTGTATCAATATTATATTTTAATTTTGAAGAATTTATCTGACGTTGAAAATTTTGTGTATACTGACGTGCTGCATTCTGCGCAGAACGTGCCATATTGTTATTATTGAGATTGAGATTTATTCCTTGTCTCTGAACATTTTGGAGTTGCTGTATAACATTGTTAATTTGATTTTGACCTTGAACATTGAATTTAATATCAACGGATTTGTTTTGCATTTTACTTAATTTTTGTTCAAGCTCATTAACCTTTTCCGCACCATGAGTAACAACATTTACGTCAACTTGAAATGGTACTCCCATTAGTTTATTCTCCTTTCTTACAAAAAATAAAACTCTCCGCAAGAAAGGAGAGTAAACTACGATATTATTTATTGAATTGTCTAAATTTTTGCGATATAATATAAAAGAATCAAAGCTACGTGCTGAGAAGTGTAACTTGTAAACACCTTTGCTTATTAAGAAAGGTATAACATCTCATGAAAATCTTTATACGTTCTGTGAGTTCTTCACAATTTATTTTCCTGAATGTTGTAGTCTAACAGAAAGGAGGTAAATCGTGATTGATCTCATACTTGATTATGCACTGAAATTTGCAGGTATTGGATTTGCTTACTTTGCATTACATCGTGTTGTGTCCAAAAAAGCAAAAGAAATTCATATCCATATTGGATTCATCAATTTAGATTTCGATTGCTCATTCTACAAAGATTAAGTGCTGAAAATAGGAGAAGAGAGATCATATGAAATTTTCATGATATAGAAGAAAGGGAAGTTACTATGTTTTTCATAGTAGCTTCTTTTCTTTTTGTATTATATCGCACGATGAAATTTAGGATTCATTTTTGTTTAATTGTTGCATTATTTTATTTCTGTCTTATAGATTCTTGGTGGCTATACCTTTTAGCTGAAATTAGCTTTTACAGCTTCTATAATATCCTGTACAGCATCATCCCATGTACCAGGAGTACCTAATACCCCACTACCGTTATTTTGTATATCACTCATGATCTGCATACCTGAATGTTTTCCGTAAGGATATTCTGCTACATTCAAATGAATATCATAATGATAATTTCCATTACCACCAGATACACCAGATGAACGAGGGGAGCTTTCATATGTTCCAGTTCTGATATATTTTACAGGTGATCCACTTGAATAAAAATTCTGAATGTCTGTTTGAGTAATTTGAAAACCTTCTTGTTCAGCGGCTTCAACTCTTGGTCTAATAATTTGTGCATCAATTGCATCCATAATTATTCCCATAATAATTTCCTCCGTTTGAGATAGGAGAGTAGTACTCTCCAAAATTTCTATTTATTTCCAATTTAATACATGATATAATATTACCAGGTAATAAATGATTATCTTTCGTACAATAATCCATCAGCACGATTTATTACTTAGGTTATAGCTCTCCTGTGCGAAGTACATATGTACTCAAAACGTATGACTAGGAGGTGACAAATGATAACGATTCTACATACATTTTTTAATTGTTGTGTAACACCAGCAGTTTTGTGTTATATGTTGAATTGTTTGACAAAGGTTTATGCGATCCACCAGATTGTTCATAATCCGAAAATGTCAAATGATAAAGCAAAATCAATTGCAAAAATTGTTAGAACTGATTTTGTGAAATTTCATTTCTAATATGTAGAGTCACAGCATTTGTCGATTTGCCTATTTGGTAATATTAGTCATAATCCTCCATACCCACAATTGAAATATATTGTGGGTATTTTTATTTCTTCTTGTCCATTTTTGTTACTTTAGTTCCAGTCTTATTATTACTCTTGTTACCAGATCCATCATTCATTACATTTCTAGCACTAAAATTTCCTTTAACTTTCTTGAGTTCTCTATTTTCTTCCTGCAATTTCTTAATCTGCTCATTCTTAGCATCAATAATATCTTGAGATGCTTTATCAATATTGAATGCCGCAGCATCTTTTACAATCTTAGTAAGATTCTCTGCATTAATTTCAAAACCAGATTCTTTCAACTTTTCCATAAAAGATACTCCGTCTTTAACCATTTCTGGTGTGAGAGCAGTAAGGTCAAGATTAGCAAAATTCTTAAATGCGTCAATAAAAACATTCACACCTTCTACGATTCTATCCATATCTGGATTTGCATGAATGATATTCTGCTTAGTCCATTCAAGTTTGTCATGAACCATTTTGTCTACAAAATCCATGACCTTAATGTATTCTTTTACAGATTCACATCTTGACTCATAGTCTGGGTTAATAAATGTATCAATAAGACTCTTTAAATCATCATCTGAAAGATATAATTTAAAAATATTTTCACCATCTTCTAGTGTATATCCCTCAATAAAATATTTTCCAACTGCAATAATTCTTGCTGGTTCTTCCATCCAAGGTATATATTCGCCTGTTTCATCATCCCAAAAAGCATTCAGAATAAGATCAATTGCATTGAGTTTATCTTCAAATGTGATTGTATTTTTTACTTTGAGTAAGCTTTTCTTCATATTTTCTTCTCCTAACTACGATTTTAATAATTTACATCATCCAGAAATGACTCTAAGTCATATCTATAATTTACTTTTAATTTCTCTTTATGAATTAAAATAGGACTTGCATATTCAAGCAAATCCTTTTCGTTAAAACTTTTCTTTTCTATATGTGAGATAAAATCATCCCATTGATTAATATTTAAAAAATATGTATTATCACTTGAACGGAAGTCTAATACCAGTCCACTTATAACACGTTTATATTGTGCGAAATCTTTTAAACTCTTAATCTGATAGTAATGCACAATTCCTTTTTCACTTTTATCACGTTCAAAACTACATGAACCTTGAAATGTTTTTAATTCAAGCGTAAGAAAAAGATTTCGTGTTCCATCGAATACCATTAAGTCACATGGGCTATGACGACTAAATCTGAGTTTATTACTTGCTCCTACATCAAAACCCTGTGCTGAATCAGGTGGGCGATAGGATAGCATGTATTTTGGTACACTGTTTTTAAAGTTATCTTCAAATTGTTTACCTACACTTCTTGGCATTAGGCAAAGACCTCATTTGAATGATTCTTCAATAATCTAAGTTTAGCCCATATATAAAAAGCGTAAGGATTACGGAAATTCAATTCATCATCATAAAAATCACCATGAATTTCACAATGAATCATTTCTATGTCATCTAGTTTACCATTCTCATAAAATGTAATAATTTCTTGAATATTAATAAATTCCACTAATCTAATAGAATCATTTGGTGTTATATAAGAAATAGTTAATTTTTCCATAATTAATGTTTCTCCTTGAAACTCTGATCTCTTCTTAATTTTTCTTTTTCTAATCTGAGTTTTTGCCATGCTTCATATGGCTTTTTAGTTTCTGCTTTAATAAAATAAAAAGCTAATTTCCCTTCATTTGTTTCTGATGGAATAGTCCATACAGGTTGAATTTTATAGTTACTTAGATAAAAAATAATTTGTGGCATATAAGTAATAGGAATAACTCCGTCTTCCCCAAAGGCTTCATAAACCTCTTCTAAACTATCAAATACTTGTTTTTTTCATATCATATCTTCTCCCAAAAATCGTAAAAAATAGGGATACAAGCCATTAATTCATAGCTAGTATCCCTACTAATTACTTATACTAACTACGATTAATTTATTCAGATTCATCCTTTTGTTCCTCTGTTGTAACATCATCAGCTAACTCAGCCTTCGTTACGTTCTTTTGTTTCTTTACTCTTGAAACTGGTTTTACCTTTACAGGTTTCTTTTCTTCTTCTAATTTACAAGTGATAGAGTATCTATCATTTTCATGTTTTACGAATACGGTATCTTTATCTGTGTGATCAGATGGCATTTGAATTTCTTTCCCATCAAAATCAACAACCATAACATACTGATTACGTAGTAATACTTTACATTCTTTTGTCATTGTGGTTATGTTCTCCTTATAAGAGAAGTAGGGTGATATTATATTACCCTACTTCAAAAAAATATATTATTCCTCAGATGTAATCTCGATCATATCAAGAACATTTCCATCATGATCTTCGAGTAGATCACAAGTCAGTGTTACGCTGGAAGGATCTCCATCAGACGCAAAAGAAATTTCAAAGTTTCTTTGTGGAGAAGCTTTATAAGCTGTCAGTCTCATAGGTACTTGATCACCATTCTCATCTTTGTTAAGAGTGGACATTTGAATAAAGAAATCTTTTGGAAGTTTCTTGTTATTAAATGTAATTTTCTTAACACCAGAAGTCTTAGACTCAAGATAAGCCACTTCATATGTAGTATCTGCTACAATATCAGAAGTTGTTTTTGCTGTAAATTTCTTATCTGCAACTGTACCTTCGATTGTTTTACCTGTAACTGGATCAATCGCAAATACGCTTCCTGCTACAGGAGTCTTTGTAAGATTAAGAACACCGCCAGCTTCACCTGTGAGGCTTTCTCTACGTGCGATTACAGCAGATGTCTCAATTTCTCCGTCAGAAAGCATTGCATAAATCCTGAATGGAGATACCTGGAACTCCATAGTAATAGTACCTTCTAGTGGATTATCGAATTTAATGCATTTTGCACCTTTCTTATTTGCGTATACAGCATCAGCAGAAATGTTAGCAGTAGTAGTATTACAGAAATCTGCAAACATCCAAGGTGCTTTAGTTTTATAATCTCTAATGTCAAGATCACAGCACTGACGATTCGCCATGTTTAAATCGCTATTAATATTAGCCATTTGTTTATCCTCCTTAAAATAAAATAAGCCACTGAAATCTCAGCGACTCTGTTTGAAAGTTTTCATTATTTAATTTTGTTCATATACTCCATAGGTTTATAATCCTTAGAGTTTTTGAATGAGAATGAATTAGCAGCCATCATATCATTCATATCTGCTTGTCTTCCCACTCTATATTCCAAAAACATCCTCATAAATTGATAATAAGTCATATCCCAAACATTTAAAATATTGATTCCTACTTTGTTGTGAGTACAATATTTTACAATCATGTTTTCTAATGTGTAATCATCATCCGTAGATGTTTGTTTTTCTTTTTGTTCACTCTTATGTTTTGCTAATTTCTCAGCAATTCGTTGAGCTATCTTATTTTTATAACGTGGCTTTTCAACTTCTTTCTCAGATTTAATTCCTAATATAACTTGCAGGAACGCACGAAACTCATCAAAATTACTGTTATCAATTTTCCCTATTTCGTTGAAGATTTCCTTCCCGTCATCATCTTTCTCATAGGTACCAATGAAAAAAGCATTCTGTTCTGGATTATACTGAAAATCATCTATAACAAAGAAACTAATCATGTAGGCAAGAAAATCTGCACGATTCATTCCAAGTGTTAGTAGATTATAAACAGTATTTTTTTCTTTTTCTTCATCACTAAGGGAATTAAATTTTTCAGTAAGACCAAATGTTTCAAGAAATTGCTTCTGAGTAATAGAAATGTAAGAGAGAAAAATATTGAATTGTCCATAGGTTATACGTCTTATGTCCCTAAGAGTAGGACATTTAATATGACCTATACTTTCATAAAAATAAGGTTCATCACAGAGATAATCATAATCTGAAAATCCTTTCAAATATTACACCTCCTTGATTTTAAAATCAGGAATGCTATATTTGAGTTGCCGCCCAAAGTAACTGGACTGCGGAACAGTATATCCAATATTCTCAAGATTTGGCTTACCAATTCCTAAATCATCAGAATCACGTAGAAGTCTTTCTATAATGTCTGTGAGAACGTCTGCACGATTACCCATGTAACTTTTTATATTAGATTCCATTTGCATACAATTACGATGCACGAAAATCCAAATATATAAATCCATAGATTTTACAGTACGATTTGTACCTCTACAAACTGTTTCTACACAAACAAAAGGCATAACTTCTTTCTGTGTTCCGTCAACATAAGGATAATCAAATACTTGCTTATACTCCATGTCGTTTTTCTCGTCATCAGTAAAATCTTCCTTACGCAACATTACTTTTGCAAACTCATCAGATTCCAAGAGGCGAGAGATTACCGTAGCCTTGATATATGCCAAGTCTCTAGCAACTGATTGTGCCATAATATACCTCCGATTTATCCTACAATAGTAATAGTTGTTTCAGCTAAGATATTACTTTCATCATCGAGAACTTGTATCATAAATGTACTATCAATTGCTTTTCCATTCATGCATTTTAACTGTATTTTATTACCTGTGATATTTTGAGTGATTTTAAAGTCTGATTTGACATTCCATGTGAAGTTTGGCTGATTTTCAGAATCAGAGAAAGTGACTGTCCATGTTTTTGATCTGCCGTAGCGGAGAGTATCGCCACCTGTGATTGTGGCAGTTGTGGTTGGGTTGTCTGGTTCTGATGGTGGGAGAGTAGGAGTGGATGGGGATTTGTAGTTACAGATCCATAAATCTTGTCTATCCGTCACTTTATTAAGTTCATCTTTATCGGCAATAAAACTTAATATTCCACCATGATCTTTTCCGAAAAGATACAATACATCATCACTTCTTGTTATCTCAAATACTTTTGTTGGTAATTGTCCAGTTTTTACTCTGTCAATGAACACTCTACGTCCATCAAGAGTCGTCCCATCATCATCTTCTGGAATCCAAATTGTAAAGTTATTTGATGTAAGAATGATCGTAGAATTGCCACTTCGTCCGTTGTCATATTTGCTGGCACTGGTAAAATTAGCCCAACGTCTTATAATCTTTCCGTCATCATCTTGCCATATTAATTCATACTGACATAATATAGCAGTAGCTTTTTCGCATACTCCATTATTACCAGGATAACCACTAATCAACCAATATTGATTCTCAAACTTCATATACATTCCTGCTTTCAATGTACCAATGATAGCAAAAACAGAACGCTCTATAGATTTAAGTTGAGTATTGGCTAAATTATCCATAATGATAACTCTTGTTTCTCCAATTTCTGTCATATCAGAATTGCATAAAACAACTGTTTTAGCTATATCTGTAGAAAGAGCTTCTGCAAAAGCATCTTCTTTATAATCTAAAAAAGCATCATTTTCAAAACCACCTGTAATATTAGGTCTTGTTTCAGGTGTCATTAAATACCATTCTTGCATTTAGACACCTCCTAATCATAAGCAGAAGGAGTTTGCTTGTATATCATTTCGTCTAATTCTTCTGATACCTTTTCAAGTTCATTTAATGTAGCAGTTTTGCTTCCATTTGATCCATCAATAGACAAATCTTTAGAAACAATGCTAATACGTTTATTAACTTTTGATAACTCACGTTCTTGATAAAATTTCTTCATCATAAGACCAAGAGTATCTATTGTGTATCTTTTTAATTTAGAATCAAACTCATTTAATTCTTCATCAAAATTGATGGAGTCAATCTCAAAAGAATATTTTCCAACTGCTTTTAAAAACCATACTTTTTCAAGTCCTTCTGGTATTACAACCTTATCTTGAAATGTACTATGAAAGCTATCTATAACTTCCGTATAAGTTGTGTTTTTCTCCATCAATTCACCATCCTTATACTTGTAATTTTGTATAATCCTCTACTGTGCGTACTTTATTATAATCATTGAAGTTTCCTTTTCGGATAAATCCCATAATAGCGTATTTTTCTGCTCTAGTTACAACCATAGAATGTAATGTAGATTCAAAATCTTTCATTGATTTGATAGCAAATAAATAATCAATACGTTCTTTATTAATTACATTCTGCGTGGAAGATTCTGTTTCAAAATCCGCTTCAATTCTTGTAGGCTTATCTTCAATATAAAGAGTTGCATGAGAACCTTGCCCGTCTATTCCTGTGAATAGAAGATTTCCATTCTGAACCTGTGAGATGATTTCACCTCTGGACAATCTTACTGTTCCGTTTGGTGGAATCGTAACATCTCCATTTGTTTCAATTCTTTGGAATCCTGTTGTCCATTCTGCAATACTTCTTACAGTGACTTTCTTTTCAAGATTAAAATCCTCTTCAACTTCAACTGGGGGTTCTTCTATAACAATCTCTTCCGTTGGATTTACTTCTTCAACTTTTTTTGTAGTGGTAGTAGCTGTTCTTTTTGTTGGCATTTTAAATTCTCCTTATCGACTATATTTCTTTCTTAACGATTAAATTGTGTGAATTACTTTTCTATATAGATCAATTATTTTATCCATTCGTTCTGTTTTCTTAAATGTATAGTAAGGCATACCGTTTTTCTGATTTATAAGTTTTTCCTCATATCGAATACCAAATGCCATAATAAAACAGGCAAGCCTTTTAGAATAACAATGGAAATAATCTCTCATAATGTTAACTCCTTTTGACTAAGTAAAATAGAGCCACAATAATGTGACTCTATTTACAATAAGACTATATAATATTACCTTTGATTAACAATTAATCTGCTAATGAATCAAGGTTTGTATCATGCACCATTCCTACACGATATTCCTGACCAGGAACAACAAGACATCCTACTTCAAGGTCAAATCTTGAAATTAACTGACCAGTTGTAATGTCATTACCAGAGATGGATGTAAGACCACCACGAGTAACTGTATAAATTGGAGATTGACCACCTGTAGGCATTACAAATCCAAGACCTGCTGGAAGCATTGTTTCAAAATTAGTTCCATCTGCTGTAAGAGTAGTCATATCATAAGCGTTTGGAATTTCACTCAGAGTTGTACCATTATATACACCCATCAGACCAGTATTATGAATCTCATTCATAACTGCTTCGGAGATTCCATTGATAGTAGGTGTGACACCTTGGTATCCTGCAAATCCATTGAACTGAGAAATAAGTGCGTAATCACCAGATACGGTTGGTTTACCAAAACGTCTAACTTTAGAAATAACTCCGTCAACACCAGTTTTTGTAAGACCACTTCCTTCAAAGAAGTATTTTACGCCAGTTGCGTTTTTAATTGCTTTGTATACAGTATCAACAACGTATTTTGCTGCTTTATTTCTAATCTGAACACGTACCTGATCTTGTAATTCGTTCTCGTCACTCATATCACCAAGAGCAGCTTTTCTATAATCTACAGCGTAACCACCAGAAATAGTGATTGTAGAAATCGGTACACGTTTCTTTCTGATTACAGGGAACTTAACATCCTGACCAAGAGCCTGCTCATTTGCAGAAAGATTTGCAAATACTGGAATTTCAATTTCACAAGATTCATTATAACCAATTGGTTTGTAATTTCCATAGATACCAAGTAATTTAATTTCCTGTAACAGAACTGGCTGCATAGAGAATCTACGAATCTCATTTAATTCAGAAATGGCAGATAAGTCATTATTACTTGCCTTCTCATTTAATTCTTTAATATATTTAGCAGCTACATCTGCTTTCTTGCCATAAGGTGCAAGATCTTTTCCATCTCTCATTGCAGAGAAAATTTCTACAATTGCAGATTTTCCATTAATTTTTCCGCTAACAAAATTAGCATCTTTTCTTTCATTATTTAATTCAAATGTATAAGACATTCCTTTATTCCTCCTTTAATTAGGCAGTTACAACCTTGGCTTCAACGCCAAGATGATTTCCTACGATTGCGGTAACTTCCAGGTATGGAGCTGCGGTAGCACCTTTTACAAGTTTTCCAGTTGCATCAGATTCAAGTTTATCTCCTTTAGCAACATCTGCTGGAAGTTCATCACCATAAACTTCTACAAGTTGCCCTTCTAATTTCGCAAGGTCGAGAACTCTTACATGTTCACCTTTTACGATTTTATATGTAGGCATATATTCATCATCACCACGTTCAATCTGCATGATAACTTTACCTTTTTTAGCTCCTACAGCAAAAGAACCAGAAGTTACTTCGCCATATGCTCCATTAAATGTATCTGCGGAAACAATTGCATCTTCAAATGGATAGTCATTA
>ERZ1024365.41-NODE-41-length-22474-cov-11.292118_pt1 | contig 22474 bp, 18 predicted proteins | sample MGYA00520788_ERZ1024365 | MGnify/ENA primary metagenome ERZ1024365 (study PRJEB33242, sample SAMEA3444265) | Homo sapiens | biome: Host associated; feature: Gastrointestinal tract; material: Stool | place: Uganda | collected 2011-01-01 ... | reverse complement strand
CAGCTATTTCGCTATTTGAAATGTTTTGATACTCAGTAAGATCACTAAGCATCTTTACAAATCTTTGCGGTGTTTCATCTGGTAGTTTTATACATAAGCTTTGAAATAATTCTTTAGCTAATTTAGATGCATGAACAATGTTCCTTGATTTATTTTCCACGTGCATCTGCCTCCCATAAATACTTGTGCAATTGGATTTGCATTTTCAAAGTTCTATAGTTTTTCATAACCATATAATCCGCTATTTCAGTAGGGGAGATTATTCCATAGCAAGGAGAAACTATAACTTGTAAATTAGAATGTTGTAAAGCAAAATTATTAGCAACATCAATATCATGCTTATTTTTAACTACTATTTTAATACAGCAATGAGGTTGAAAACCGTTAGTCGCTTCATTCTGTAATATTCGATCGTTTATAAACTTTAAACCATTTTCAAAATTTTCAAAATACTCTTTGTCACTTTGATTAAGTTTAAAATCTATAGTTAGAGAAATGTTTGACATCTTAACTTTCTCGTATAATTTTAGAACATTAGAATATAAATTTTTCCCGTTAGTTTCAATCTCAACTTTACCAATTTTAGAAAGTTGTTGCAATAAGTAGAATATTTCTTCATTTTGAACAAAAGGTTCTCCGCCTGTAATTATAAAATATTTTGAATTTTGCACCATTTTGTTTTCCAAGATATCTTTTACGCTTACCTCAACAAAGCACTCACTGTGGTATTTGGTATCACAGTAATCGCAGTTCATATTGCAACCACTAAACCTTATAAAAGTAGCTGGTAAGCCCTGCATTAATCCTTCACCGGATATACTATTAAAAATTTCACATAACTTCAATTTTTTATCTCTCATAAATTCCTATATTACCTTCGCTTTCTTGTACCTGAACCTTAAAACATTTATCACCTAACACATCACATATATACTTCGCAATATTTTCTGCTGTAGGTTGATCTATAATATCATTCAAATTTTTGTGATCAAGTTTTTCATAAATACACTTTTTTATTTCTGTAAAATCACACACCATGCCATCACTGTTTAACTTTTCGGAACGTAAATGCACAAATATTATCCAGTTATGGCCATGCAAATTTTCACATTTACTTTTATATGAAAGATTTAATTGATGTGCCGCTGAAATTTCCAATCTTTTTATTACTGTATACATATTATTATACCTTCTCTTCTAACAGCGGATCTACCGCATTATTCAATTTAAATGCTTTAGCCCGTTCAATGCAAGCAAAACACTTCCCACAAGGCTTTTTGTTGTTAGTATAGCAACTCCAAGTTAATTCATATGGCAAATTCAATTTAAGTCCTAAATTCAAAACCTCATATTTTTGAATATTTTTGAATGGTAAAACCAAACCAACGTATCCGCCGGTACCTAAAGACACGGATGAAATTTGAGCTTCCACAAATTTCTTGGAACAATCTGGATATGCCATTTCTTGAGCATCATTTAAACCATGTATTCCGTAAAAAACATCGCTACATTTTTTGGAATATGCTATTGCTGTGGCAACAGACACAAAAACACCATTTCTGTACGGAATAAAGGTTTTTTCACTTACTCCATAATTAGGAGATTTAGCTTGAGCAGATGTATTCAATTCGGCAAAAACATCTTTTCTATTTTTGGAAATCATAGCACATGATGAAAATTCAAACACTTTAGACAAATCAATAAAACTTATAGGCACGTTATAATAATTAGCAATTTTTTCAGCACTTTCTCGTTCTTTACTATTAGTTTGTCCATAAAAAACATTTAGTGCCTCTAAACTGTCATAACCACCTTTATCAATTAAATATGGTATTAATGCACTGCTTTCAAGTCCTCCGCTTAATAATATTAATGCTTTCTTGTTCACTAAACTTCTCTCCTTAATAATTATAAAATCAAAGTGTTAAATTTTAATTTTTTCACATATTATCCTAACATTCTCTTCTGGTAACAAAGTGCCGTCCAATACAACAACATCTATGCCCAAAGACCTAACCTCAGGTATCAATTCTTTCTCATAGTATTCCTTTGCATCTTCTAAAAACCTTACCTGTTCATCCGAACATGGATCTTCTCGTCCTCTTAACTTTATCCTTTCTATAGAAGTTTCCAAAGGTACAGAAACATAAAATACAGTTTTTACATTCATCAAGTCGAAAAGCATTATTTTTTTAAACGGTTCAAAAAAATCATTAAATCTTTCACCGTAATCTTCTTTTAAAATAGCCCTTTGATATGCTATAACGGTCATAAAATCTCTATCAAATATGTTGATTTTATCAGTTGGCTTTCTACCAACCAGTTCCTGTTTAAAATGATTATGTGCAGCCAATAACAAACTTTCGTAAACCGAAGTTTTAAATGTTTCGTTATCAGATACCCTAAATGAGTTCTTTTGATATTTTAACAGACTCGCAACAGGTGACCCTTTTAGTTCATTCGCAACACAAAATGGTATATTTTTTTCAGAAAGCAACGATTTAAAAGATTCTATGATAGTTGTTTTACCACATGCATTTATTCCCTCAAAAACAATGTTTACCCCATATGATGATTCTCCAAAGACAAATAACAAAACAAAAGTAATTGAAATTGCTAAAAATTTCTTGATTTTCATATCTTGTATCCTTTCTCCCAGAAAAAATAAACCCACTGCTCTTGTCGTGTTAGGTAAACATATTTAATATCCATATACTCATTATCTAATTTGAGTTTTTTCATATCACGATTCATAAATAAAGAGTATATTGCCAAAATTTTTTTATTCTTTTCGATTAACTCATTTACGACCAAATTAACACTTCTACCGTGACTAATCATATCTTCTAATACTATGTACTCATCACAACAGTCATCAATATATCCATTAACGATTTTTGCTAAACCATAGTCATACTTTTTATCCGAGTTGGTCATTTGAACTTGGATAACACTTACACTTCTTATTTCCAATTCATGAGATAAAGCAACCAAAAGCGGCAATGCTCCCCTTGCAATACCGATTAATCCGATTTTCTTACTTTTAAGATCATAATTCTTCATTATATCAGTAGCAATTACTTTTACCGCATCAAGAAACATACTTTCATCAAATCTAATTTTTTTACTTGTATCGCCATCGTTAATCAAAATATCTTTTTTTAAACACTTTTTCATTTCACAAGCTCCCATATACAAATACAATGTTTTCCAAAGCAATTACGCTCCTTGGGTGATTTTACATCAAATAATTCTGTAGAACTGGGGCAATAATATTCATTCCCATTACAATCAATATAAATGAATTTCTTGCCGGCAGAACAATTGACTTTATTTTTAAATTTTAACTCATAGCTTTTGTGCATAAAACTATTATCACACATATTAAAATAATTACTGTATTTTTTTATTAGATTAAAGTTTTCAATCACTTCATCATCAGAAAGTTGGAAGTCCAAATTACTATTTCTAATGTTTTTTACATAGTTAACTGAAAAATTTGTTACACCAATTTTGATAAGCTTTTTTAAAGTATTTTCGAAATCAAAAATATTAAATTTACTAAGACAAATTTTCACTTCCAATTTTTTGGGATTCAATTTGACTATTTTTTCTATGGCTCCCAAAACACATAACTCAACACTATTTCTTAAGTTATAAGATTTACTAAAAGAATCGTAAGTTATGATGATCTTGTCCAACTTACTAACTAGAAAATTTATTTCTTCATCGCTTTGTCTATTGATATCTACACCATTAGTAAAAATGGTGACTTTACCTCTTTTACTTAAAAAATCAATAATTCCGAGAAATTCCTTGTTGAGTGTACATTCTCCACCAGTTAGTAAAAATTCATCAGCAAAATAATATTTCTTACAAATAGTTTTGATGTCTTCTAACCCAAGATAATTTTTGCTTCTCCCTAAATCGTTATAAAAACAATACGCACAATTTAAATTACAAAATTGATTAGTTTCCAATAAAATTTTTTTAATAAATCTATTCATTTTTAGCTTATTCCACTCACTTTATTAGAGCAAAGAGATTTTCTACCTCACTATCAAGAGAAAGAAATCTCTTTGCACGTTAGTACTAATTAAATAATTAGTTTATATGAATTAGAACAACGGCTTATAATTAAACCTAGATAAGTCACTTTCAATATCTGAATACGATTTACCAGCAAGTACACCACCGGCTTTAAAAATCTCACGAGTAACATCAGCTAAACAGACAGGGGGCACTTTAAAAGCATGCCTTTTGGACATATCAGAAAATTCAAAATCAATCATAACAAGACCTTTTAAAGAGCCTTGGAAAACATCAACTTCAGCAGGAAAGCCATCGATCGTCACGTTGTAACGATATTTTGAAACTTTACGTTTGCCCGATGAAGAAAGAGCTTCAAATTCGGATTTGGTAAGTGGTATTGTCATTTCCTTCATTATTTTAGTAGAACCATCACCACCAAAAATTGGTGTTTTTTTAGTAATTTCAAACTTATTGCCTTTTTGACGCACACGCAATTCAGCGTGACCCATATCGGGAATATATGTATCCATCATAAATTGAGGGGTTACACCAACGATTTCTTTAGGAATTTCCCTTGCCAAAAACGTTAGCTCCATTTCAATTTCCGAAGGTACTGTTTTAGAAATTATCGGTTGTGATGGCGGCAAAACTACATCTCCTCCTTTCAAACGCTTCATTGCACTAGTTGGTACATTTATTGCACAAGTTACTAAAAACATTGCAATACCTGATCTTATTATTTTTTTGTTCACAAGTAAAAACCTCCAAAAAAACTAGTTGGAAACTTTAAACATCCAAATTTATTACAATAGCCCAGATCTAAGCGTAACTATCATAGCATGTTATTAAAAAAAGCACAACCTTATTTTTCTAAAAATTCGACCAACTTTTAACATAAAAATTTTTCTTAAAATTAAAAATGGATTCAAGAGGTGAGAAAAAGATTTAAATCTATCGCCAAATTATAAAATATTCTTCTTGCACTCAACTTATCTAATTGGTTTTTACCTTTTGAAAAAAGACTATATACTTTTATACTCTCGCTAATTATCATTATACTTTTTTGGTATTTTATTTAATGAATCCCAATCCTTGTCGTGTGGGGGACGATCGTTTTCAAAAAATCGGAATGTCAAGTTTAACAAATCGCTCATACAATAGCCTATTGTGAGTCTAGTATAAATAAACAGTAATTTATAATCTCCTTACTATTTAAAAAACAATTTTTGATTTTTTAGATTTTTTCTAAAGTCCTAACACAATCTGACGTATGTGATACTTTTCTATGTAAGATTAGAAATTTTGCATATTTTAACTATGTGAAAGTATGCAACTCCCTGCTTAGGTGCTGTATTTCTTGTATATAGAAAACCTCTGTACTTTAAGTACAAAGGTTTTTTATGTTCATATTTTTTATTTTTCTTGAAGAGAAGTTTTTGGGGGAGTGAATAAATTTATTTTATATGCTTATATAGACTCTAAATTGAATGCTAACCAAGAAGATTTTACACCTAAAATCCTAAGGTCGCACTTTGTTTGACCTCTTCGCTTCGCTCAGAAAATGAAGAAGTTGTACATAATTAAAGATTAAATATAATTATATATAATTACTAGTCATTGATATTGTACAAATATACATTTTACGACGTATAAATCTATAATATCCCTATGAAATAAGAAGTTTGGAAATATGAAAATGGGGTAGTTGGATGTACAAATTTAATCTTTAATTTTCTCTTCATATATTATATTCCCCCGACTGAATTATCCATTTAATCCATGAAATTGTTGGAGCTTTTATAAAATTTGTTACTTGTGTTTTTGTACGTTTGCATGAAAGTATTAATTTGTTTTCTGCCCTTGTCATTGCAACATAAAGTATTCTTATTTCTTCTTCAAGTTGCTCTTTTATTTTATTTTTATGTATTTCATCATACCTGAGGTCAATGTATTCAGCATTTTTGTTAAAGTAATTTTTGTTTATCCCTAATACATAGTTTTTATCATTAATATCAAACAATATGTTAGGAGGCGGACCAAAATTAGTAAGGTTAAAATCACAATTAGGAATAATAACTACTGGGAATTTTAATCCTTTGGCTCGATGAATAGAATAAACAGAAACAACTCCTGATTTTCTATCAGTTTCTAAAATATCTGCTTCATCTTCGTCTTTTTGAGAGGTTATCATAATATTTAAGTATTCCAAAAACTGTATAGGTTGAATCATTTGTGTAATTACCATATCTCTGGCTTTGTCTTTAAGTTTCAAAAGATTAGATATAGCTTGATATTGATTTTTAGTTCTTAGATAATCAAATATATGACTTCTATCGTATATAAATTCCAGTATACTTTCAATAGACAAAACTCTGCATACTGCACCTATTTCGTTAATAAAGTCTTTAAATGGTGTACTATCACTGCTTTGCGTGAGGGAACGGAAGTAACAAGTAAACTCTGCCTCATTTATATTAATTACATTTTTATATATTACAGCGTTTAATATTTTAAATGTGTCTATTATTTCAAGCTTTTTAAAAAATCCACTTCCCCCTATAACCTCAACTGGTATATGAGCGGATTTTAGATTTTTCCCAATCATTTCTAAATCGTGGTTTCTTCTACATAAAACTGCTATATCGCCAAATCCAATATTTTTATTATGTATTTTAGAATATGAAACAACGTCGTTTATAATTTCAGAAATAGGTTTATCAAATACTACCTCAAAAGGGTTATTGCACCCATCAGTTTTTTTACCTGCTATTAGATTTTGACTAGGGAAATTCAAACGTTTATTTTGAAAACGAAATTTTGAAGAAAATATGCTATTTATAATTTCAAGCAAAGCAGGGTCGGTCCTATAGTTTATTGATAGAGTGTTATTTTTGTTATTCGTGCCGATTAAAGTATTGATTCTGTTTATGTTATTTGTATCTGCACCTCTAAAAGCATATATGCTTTGTTTTTCATCACCTATCATGAATAATTTTATACCTATATCAGACATGGACTTTATCAAATCGAATTGAATAGTATCTATGTCTTGTACTTCATCAATAAATATATACTTATAAATCTTTTTGATTCTTTTAGCTATTTCTTTGTCTTGTATCAGATAATTAGCAGTAGGAACTAAATTGTTTAAAGATATTATGTTTTTTTCACGCTGTAATTTATTTATCTCATTTTTACTTTTAAAGCAAATTTCTAGGAACACCTTTTTAAATTCATTAAAGAAATCATTGTTGTGTAAATCCAGTTTAAATTTAGAAATAAAATTTTCATCAATCTCTATGCCCTTGTTTGTAACACTTTTAATGAACGATATTATCATATCTACCATTTTATATTCAGGTATATTAGACAATGTAGGTGTGTTGCGGTATGAATTAAGTATTTTAGATATAATCAATGTATTATTTTCAGTGAAAGAAGCTATTTTGAAATTACTTTTTATGCCTTTTAGATTCCCATACTTCCTTATTATTTTCTCACAAAAAGAATGAATAGTAGAAGCTTCGAATAGATTATACCTTTCTATTTGCTTTCTTATTTTTGGGTCATTAGAATGTTGCCACTTTTCATATAGTTGAGATAAAATTTGTTCTTTTAGTTCATTTGCTGCTTTGTTAGTGAATGTTATAACTATAAAATCTTCTAGGGTAATACTTGAATCATTACTCATAATATCAAGAATTTTTTCTACTAAAACATACGTTTTGCCTGTGCCTGCTCCAGCTCTAAGATACATGGGGAATCTTCTATCTTTAATAATGCTTTCTTGCTGCATATTAAAATCAAATTTATTGTTCATATTTTAATAAACCTCGCTTTGCAAGTTTCTCCTAGTTTACAATAGGCACAAAATTTACTTGGCATAGCTCTGGGAACTGAAAATTTATATGATTCTATTTTTTTTACAATATCATCTGTTCTTTTTATTCCATCTCTGGCAAACTTTACACTGTCAAACTGAATGTTTATTTTATTTATGATTTTCATAACTAGGTTTATTCTGTCGCAGTTGGGTTCATTTTCACTAAGAGCTTTTATCATGTCAGAATAATGTTTGAGTGGTTCTTTTTTGTCTTCTAAGGTTTTAAGTACTAAAAATTCAATATACAAATTATTTTGAGAAATGTAGCTAGAATTGTCATCTGCATTTGTAATCTTCAAGTCAAAATTAAGTGTTAATTCATAATTATAACCCTTGTGTAGTCTTTCCTTGTGTGGGAATGATACTTTAAAATAAAACGAAGGTTTCGCTTTCTTTTTGTCACGGGAACTTTGGGTTGCCTTTTTTATAAATCTCTCTATTGTATTTTTTATAAGTCCCTCTAATTTTTCAATAGTCACCTTTCTTATGTCTTTTAGTTCGTACTCAGTAAAAATATTGAAAATAGGAAGATATTCGGCATGAATTTCTTCAAATAATGATAAACAAATATGTAGTGCTTCATCACTTTCCGAAGAATATAGTTTGTTGTTTTTCTCGCTATAATTTACAAATTTATTTAATGTACCACAAAATAATACACCAATAAAATAAAGCTGCATCTGATACTTTGTAGAATAAAACAACTCTGCGGATTCTCTTTGATGATAGTAGAGTCTTGGGCAGAGTTCAAAAGTGGCTAATTCATCAAGGGTATAATCTGATTTGCTTTTTATTGTTTTATTAGTGATTCTGGATTTACTAAAATTTAAATTAGGCTTTGTTGTCGTATGAGCTACAGTTTCAAAGTTATTATCCATTCCAAAGGCTAAACATATATCTCTTATATAAATGGAAGGAGATTTGCTTTGATTATCTTCTTTGTCTGTTCTAGTAATGATAAGCTCTTCTTGAGTGTAATCCAGTACATTTTTAAAAAGATATTGTTCAAATAAGCAATGAACATCTTTCCCTAAAATATCTGAAGGCTTCTTGCATATACCATACTTCTCTAAAGTCAAAATGTTCATGATTTCCTCACTATTAAAAGGAAAGTCTTTCATATATTTTCTTGGGTAATTATCTATTTCATTCATGGGGAAAAAGCAAGTTTTAAATTTTTTCATATTTTCCAAATTAACAATATTTAGTATTAAACTACTTTTGTTTTTGATTTCTGTGTTGTTTTCAATATCTTTTATCATAGTACGAATGTTTTTGGCGAAATATGTAGTGCTTATGTTGTTAATAATGGAGCTATCCATTTTATTTAAGACATCTAAAAGAAGTGATATTATGAATTTTTCTGTTTGCTCTTCTTCATGTACTTCCATTTGTGTATTGCCTAATAGGGAGTTTTGTAGTGCGTTGACATGATCCTTTATTCCTCCGGAAATTCCTTCTAGCTTCTTTATTAACGAACTAAGTAATATAAGAAGGTCTTTTATAAAATTTAATGATTCCATATTTATTTTTTTCAAAGGATGGTACTTTAATAGTGGGTCGACAAGAGATTTATTTTTAAAAGATATAAGTGTATTGAGAGTGTCTATCCAAGAAGAAAGAGAATCATTATTTTTGAAAAACACTTCAATACATTTAAAAGCTTCTAAGTATTGGTCCCATTTTACGCCATCATTAACGTTGTACTGCCAATTAGAGCTTAGAATATTTTTAAATTTATTGATATTTATTCCATCTAAAAGAATAGAGTATATTTCTAATACGTATTGAATTGCAGGATATGAAGCCAAGGGTCTGAAAAAATTTCTTCCTAGTTTTATTCCCTCAAAGGCTTTTTCAAACAGCAATGATTTTTCTTGATATGTAAGACACTCACCGTTTTGGTATTTTATTTGAAGAGATAAAAAGTCATTTTTTCTATAGTACACCCTTTTAAAATTTGGAATGATTTTATCTTTAAGTTTTATATTATCAATGTATTTTTTGCCTTTAAAAATGAATACACCTATCTCTTTTAAAATAGCAGATACTCTTTCTTCGTATCCGTCTTTTGTAACTATAAGTGCAATATCGTTGGATAAACACTCTTTTATTTTGTTTTCATCATCTTTGCAGCATTTTTCAATTCTGGAACTTATTTCTTGAACTATAAATCGCCATTCAAGTTCTCGGTTTGAAAAAGGCTGAATGATTTTTATAGTTTCATCTTTAGTGCGGTTATGTTTTTCAACTATAGACTTTATTTCAAATATATCAGGATATTCATTTTTAAGTAAATTAATTGATGTAAGATTATTATTTTTAGGGATATTAGACTGGGGTGGAGTATAGGGTTGTTTTAAATCATTAAACAAAGTTTTAAATATATGCTCAGTCAAGTATTTATCTGTTATTTTATTATTTAGCTTAGCAGTGAGATATACTTTTTTACGAAGATTAACGGCAGTTTGAATAACATATTTTTGCATGTCTGTAAAAAATAAAAATCCATCTAGAATAATAGTACTTGCTTCTGAGAGTACCTTATTTATTGAATTTTTAGTCATTGCCCCGATAGATTTTACGTTTTTCTCTATATTAATGTCTGTTCCCAAAATTTGATTTGTTCGATGTGATATATTTTCACTTTCTAGCTCGTCCAAGATTGTATTAAACTCTTTGCACACATTAAATAAATTATACTCAAAATCAGAGTAATCATTTTTTATTAAATTAAGAGATGTGTCAGAAATGGCTATGTTATTGAATCTAAGGAAATCACAAAGCTTAAATATTTTATATCTCATGGAATCCATTAGGTCATGAATATCATTTTTGCTGAAAAGATAATCTATAACCTTCTTTAAAATGTATCTTTGATCGCTTACCTTTATGCATAATTCATTTTGATATATTTCATTTTGAATGTTTTTAATAAACTCGGAAAACGTGCGGACATTCACTTTAGTGTTGTAATATGGAATTAACTTGCTTTCTGAGGTGCGTAATTCTTTTACACTTTGAGTGGCACATAAATGTATTACATTTTCTGAATTTAAATAAATATTTTTAAGCTTTTCAGATAACTTATTTTCATTTAAATCTTTACTACTTATTATTTCAATAGCCATTTTCACCATCCTAGCTGTTGTTATATATGTATGTTAGTATTCTCTCTAATTCCTTAATATCTTGAGTGCTGTTAAAATAGGATAAACTAAATCGAACGGTCCCTAAGGGAAAGGTCCCCATTGACTGGTGAGCCAAGGGGGAGCAATGTAACCCCGTTCGGACAGCTATTTTTCTTCCTTTTAATATTTTTCCAATTTCATCGGGAGAATAGCCTTCAAATATACAAGAAATAATTCCTATTCCATTATTGTTTTCTATTATTTTAATGTTGCCAAACTGACCAAGACATTGTAATAATTTATGTTTAAGCTTAGTTTCTTTTTCTCTAATTTTTTTAGTTGTAATCTTTTCTATCCATTTAAGAGAAGCGTATAGACCAGCTACTGATAAAGTGTTTAAGCTTCCCGCTTCAAGTCTTTCAGGTAGAAAATTTGGCATAGCTTTTTCTTGAGATAAAACTCCTGTACCGCCATAGTATAGTGGGGAAAGAACACTATTATCTTTCATCACTATGCCCGATACTCCGAATGGTGCATAAAGTGTCTTGTGACCAGCAAAAATTAGATAATCAATAAAACCATTACACATATCTATGTCTAACAGTCCTGCAGTTTGTGCACAGTCCAAAATAATAGTACATCCAAGTCTTTTAGCTAAAGAAATTATTTTTTCTATAGGGCAAATAATCCCAAAAGCATTACTTGCGTGAGACATTACTAAAATATCTGGCTTTTTAGTATTAAACTGTGCCTGTATATTATCAATATCATATTCAGAGTCGTTACTCGACATTTTTAGAGTGATTATATCAAAATTGTATTTTTTTTGCAAATAATATAGTGGACGTAACACAGCGTTGTGTTCAAATGGCGTTATATAGACGTTTTTAATGTTTTTATATGAGAGTCCTTGAAGAACAGTATTAATTGATATAGTAGCAGAGGGAGTAAACACTACTTCGTAATTTGCATTACAGTTAAATAAATTCAGGAGTATCTGCCTTGTTTGACTTACAATATTTTGTATTCCAGACAAATCATCATAATTGCCTCTGTTTATGTTAAATGCAGAATTTCGATTAAATTCATCCATAAAGTCATAAACTTCACTAGGTTTTGGGAAAGTAGTTGCAGCGTTGTCAAAATATATCATAATAGTTTGGCTGCCCCCACTTCATCTAAAAGATTTATAAGGACTTGTCTTTTTTGGTTGCACGATAGGACATGTCCATACTCATTCATTATGTTTTTAATTTCTCTTTTCAGTAAATTGGAATATTGATTAGGAGAATTTATTGAAAAGGTATTTATCATTTCTTTTTTTCCATTGTTAATATGCCATATTTGATAGCAATTTTTAAGATTCTTAAAGCTGTCTTGCTGCATTTCTACAATTTTTTTAGTACCAATAAACTTCTGAGTAAGTACATAAGGAGTATCTTCTTCAAATTCACATGGAGCTATACCTAGTAATATCATTGAAAGCTCGTCTATTATTTGATGACTTTCTTTGAAAGATAAGTTTATAGTTTTTAAAATAGCTTCTTCTCCGTTTTCAAATAAGGTATGTTTGTTTAACTCAGGTAGAGCTTCATACCAAATTTTGAAAGAATCACATATATTTTCACTATTTACCGCTAAAACAGACTTTATATCAAATTCTATGGATTCATATGCTTTTAAAAGAATATTTTCCAATGTATTTTTTGCTTCAGCTACTTTGTTAAACAAATTGCTATAGTCGTTGGTGCCAAATATTTCAAGAAGCTTTAAGGTTAGATATTTGTGAGAATTTAAACCGGGGTTTTTGAGTGTTTCTCTAAATTTTATAATATTTTCGTCAAGAAGTTCATAATGTCCATTGCCTAAATATACCTTGTTTGAAATTTTTGAATATTTTGGTAAACTGTAAAACCAGAGTTGGATTGACTTTACAACACTTTCTATATATTCTTCTTCTGTTTTGTATGGCATCAAATATTTAAAAAATAATTTTTCAAGTTTGCTTAAAAAAACTATAAATGATTCAGGGGAAGTAAGTTGATTGTATTTTTGAAGTGTTTCTATATCAATTTGCATTTTCATCCTTCTTTCTTGCAACAGCTAAAACTAATTTCATAATGCACCCTCCGGGTATGTATTCATAAGAGATACATTTTTTACATCTTTTGCATTTTTTATCGTCTATATGATATGTATCTTTTTTGACCTTAATTGCACCAAATGAGCAAAGTGATTCGCATTTTCTACAAGCTCTGCACGCATTGTACTTAGTAATTTGATATTTTATTTTTCTTTGCAAGGAAATGTGATTTTTAACATTCATAGTTTTGATTTTTACTTTTAAAGAATTGGGAAGTCCGTCAAAGCTCTGTATAGATATAATAGGAATGTTTGTGTTTATATCTAAAATTAAAACTTCATTTACTAATTTTCTTCCTAACTCTTTTGAAATCTTCCCAAGCGGAGCAAAGAGGCTAAAAAAATCTTCGCTTATTGGTTTTTTTAATGTATAAACTTGAGTATATTCATCGGTTGTACAGGTTTCCTGTCTAAGCTTTATATCTTGTGCTGCTTTAACGCCATACCCTCCTATTCTAGCTGTCCATTTTAGAGTGTCGACATAAGTTTCAGCATCAGGTTTGCCAATAGATTTTGAAAATTCTATAAGTTGGTTTCTCCACATCTGAGCTTGCTTAGGAAAGTAAATATGTGTTAAAAAGGAAGTTCTATTAGAGTTATTAGGACATGGCCAACATCCGACCCTATTGTAGCCAAGCCTATAGGCATAGTTAAAATCAATATTATTTGATAAAATATAGTTCCATACATCTAAATCCATCCAATTAAAGATTGGCGAAGCGGTTATTTGTTGCTGAATTTTTCTACTTTTAGGGTCTATAGTTAGACGGCTATATTTACTTCTTACATGCGATTCACAGGCTCTAATTCCATTAAACGATAGTACTGTCTCATTACCATAAAGAGTATTTATGAGCCTAGATACAGGGCTTGTTTTAAACATAGTGCAACACCATCTCATTTTTTTTGCTGGAGGTCCTATGTCTTTACATACTTCAAAAAAATTTTGCTCTTTATTTTTGACAGTTTTAAATACTGTAAGTGGATGCGATTTTTTAAATCTATCTACATATTCATAAGTTATATCAAACTCAAGTGTGGTATCTCCGAATATGTGTATAATATTTGGATTAGCTAAGGCATTTATAACAAGCGAAGAACATACTGTAGAGTCTTTCCCTCCCGAAAAAGATACGAATTGGTTTTGATTTTTTAAATAATTGCTTGCTTTTTTTATAAAATTATAAGCCTCGTCACATATGCAATTTAGTCTTATAGAATTAGCATTTATAAAGTCAGAAATGTTCTTGTTAAAAAAATCGTAGCTATTTTGTATAGAATATTTCTTTATTTGCTCCCTGACTTTTTTGGAATTTTCAAAAGAATAATTATTTTTGGGTATTAATAAAGACTTCCCATCAATGAAATATCTTCCTGATTTAGAAGCCCATACGGAACAATTTTTAAAATGTAGCGGTTTAGAAATCATAATTTCAATAAACAATCTTTCCTCTGGGAAAACGGGTCGTGCATCAGTGCACATATAATTTGTTTTATGGTTACATTTAGTACAAATATGGTGTTCACTACTTTTGTTGATTATAGGTATTTTACATTCATTACACCAATAGATGCCATGTTCTTTTTTCTTATTCATTATGTCCTTCCTTCCATGAATTATATTTTAGAGAAGTAGTAACTGGTCTCTAATATACAGTTAGAAATAACAATATTTTGATCTCACGGAGGCAACAAACAGTATAATATTTGTGATTAATTAATCGGAATAGTGTTATTATGACAAATATAGGTAGTAAATTAATGTTATAATAATTAAATGGGAGGGGTACGATTGAATAATGGATTAGATAGGCAAAGGGCTATATATTTGGAAAACATAAACAAGATTACAGAAAATCAAATTTTTCCTAACTATAAAGCTCTTTGTAGTTATGTTGGACAACCTGTATTATCGGGAAATTCTAAAAAGGCTCAGATTAAACAGTGGCAAAGATATTTTGATTTTTCAAGAAATGGACAAAAAATAAAAATAGAAAAAACGTATGGAAATTTAAAAATCAAAGTTGATAATAGGAAATTTAATGGCAAATCGACTTATAGCAAGTTAATAGAAGATATTTTTATAGATTATTATAAAAATGCGAATGATGTAGGTTGCAAATATATGTATTGTACTTTGAATCAGATTATTTTGATGTGTGGAATGGCAAATAAAATTTATTGCTATAAAAATATTTATCAAAAACTAAAAAAACAAAATTTTGATTCTTTTAATATTATAGACTTTACTTTTCGTACAAAAAATAAGTTTAATGCAATAGTACATAGTGCCCTTAATAGCATGAAAAAAAAGGATATTGTTGATTTTAAAAAAGTATTGATAATTTCTAAGGATGGGGCACATGAGCTAGCCAATGAAGATGAAGTAAGGTGTATTGAATCGACTGAAAAGTGCGTGCTTGATTTAATGAACGAAATAAGTTTATCTGATGTGATTTTGGCGGGGAAGTACAACAGTTATTGTAGAAGAGTTAAAAAAGAGGTTTTATCTAAGATTAATGCTGATTACTTTTATAGGGGCTACTCTATAAAAATTAAAAATTTAATGACTTGTTATGATACCAAGGTTGATTATGCAAATTTAAAATCTAATCTCAATCAAGAAGTAATCAGGTACTTTAATAAACAAGCTAAAAATAGAGAATTGTTGTATTTGAAAAGAAATAAGAAAATTAATTTACCTAAAAATTATTTACTTCAGCAGCAAGAACTTTCGGATTTGTTATTGAAGATATAACAAATAAAACAATATAATATATAAACATTGGAGGACGCTTATGAAATCTAAAAACCTATCTAAACTTTATTATTTGAGGAAAGACATAGAACACCAACAAAGTCGAATAAAGGAATTAGAGGCAATGGCATCATCGTCTACGTCAAAAATAACCGGGCTTCCCCACTCAACTGATATATCTAATAAAGTCGAAAAGTATGCATCACAAATAGCAGATTTAAAGATTGAATTAGATATAAAATTAAGTAAGTGCTTAGATGAACTAAAAAATATCAGTGAATATATAAACAGTATTGATGATCCTTTGATAAGACAGATTATATCGTATAGGTTTATTAGTTGCTTTAGCTGGGAAAAAACAGCTAGAAGTATAGGCGGAAATAATAAAGCCGAATCTCTCAGAAAAAAACTTTACAGATACTTGAAAGTGCATTAAAAGTTGTCCCGCTTTGCCACGATAATATGTAGTAGAATGGTAGTATAGGATTTTGTTTTTTGCTTTTTTGTTTTGATTAACAAATAAAACAATATTTATATAGTTAGAGGTGCGAAAATGAATAAAGTTTTTCTCAGAAAAGATATTATTAAATCCATGGCACAGCAAACAGGACTTTCCCAAGAAAAATGCGGGTTTTGCTTAAATGCTTATCACAATTTGATTCTTAGTGCTATAAAGAACAGAGATGTAATTGAGGATAAAGGATTTTTCAATATATCAGTTAAATTTGTTCCAAAGCATGTAAAAGCAGACCCTAGAGATTTTCATAACAAAAAATTAAACATACCAGATAAATACAAAATTGTTTTAAAACCTATGAAAGCTTTAAGAGATGCGGTTGCTCAAATTTCAACAAATAATGATACAAGTTAATTAAGGGTGTGAAAAGCTATGGCGGGAAGACCTAAAGGGACAGTGAAAACAAAACGTGCTAAAATATCCGATTGTAATAATCCTACTAAATCGAGTCAAACAATTTCTACTCCGATTTGTTTACGCTGTGGAATAAACGGCAAACCTAATTCATTCCATATGACACATAATCCAATGTATTTTTACAATATGGGGAAACTCCCCTACTGTAAGGAATGCATAAATGAAATGTTTGAAGAACTTTGCAAAAAGTATGGGGATACCAAGCTAGCAATTTATTATTTCTGTAGAAAGATAGATTTATTTTATGACGAAAAATTATTCGATGGAGCTTTAAAGAAGAGTTTAAGTCAAAACATACCTTTGGCACTTTCTTATATTATTATTTATAACAGTTTTAAACTTAATAGCGGATATGGAAGTAGTTTTGGAGAAAGTAGTAGTTTTCTTGACATCGATATTCTTGAAAGAAAGTATCGAGAAGGCGCTGTTACTATAAATGGGAACGTCATAGAAAATCCTGAAGTAGAAAAAGACGAGGATGTAGCTAGCCGAAAAGATTGTATTAATATGTTAGGATATGACCCTTTTACTTCATACAGTACAATAGAAAGAAAGTTTTTGTTTAATTCTTTAGTGAGATTTTTAGATGATGCAACTCTTGAAGACCCGTTTAAACGTCTTATAGTTATAGAGATAGTTAAAACTTTAGGCCAAATAGAAAAACTTAATGTTGCATTTACGAGCATGATGGCTTCATCAGATAATATTGAAGATAACGCACACAAAATAAGTACGTTGGTTGCATCAAAAGAAAAGCTGTATACCAGTTGCTTAAGACTTGCTAAGGATAATGGAATAAGTGTTAGTTATAATACTAAAAAGAGTAAAGGGGCTGGAACTCTTAGCGGAATTGTAAAAGAACTCGGAGAAATAGGACTTAGAGATGCAAAAGTAAATCTTTATAATATAAGAACCTCAGAAGCTATGAAGCAAGTTGCTGATATAAGTAATAAATCAATAATAGATCAGATAAACCTACAGGAGTCTGAACTATGGGAAATGATAAAAGAGCTTAGAGAAGTGCGTGTTAGTCTTGAAAGTAAAATCGCTGAACTGGAAGAAAATTTAAGGCTTGAAAAAGTAAAAAACAAAGATAATGAAACTATAATTTCTCAAATGGAAGAATATATCACAAAGCAAAAAGAAGAATATGATAAACTGAATAGCAGTAAATATCAGCGAGCTTAGGCAAAGAGCAAATGGAATTTTGTATACCAAAAACTATTAAAGATATTACGTCTAAAAAACTTGAGCTTTATGAAAAATGGGCTGAAATAGTTCAATGGGGTAGGAAATCTCCTGCTAAATTTGTAGAAGAATTTATTGGTTTCAAGTTTATAGATAATCAAAAATATATATTTCTTTCATCATGGGACAAACAATTTATACTTTGGGCATGTTCAAGAGGAATCGGCAAAACAACGCTTGTTGCTCCTTTTGTTATGGCAAAACAACTTTTATTTAGTAATCATATATCATATATACTTAGCGGTATAAGTTCTCAAAGTCAGGAATCCTTTATGAAAATTGAAAAGATTATGAAAAGACAGATTGAAAGTTTCCCAGATTTAACAGATTTATTTTCTCAGGAATTAGTAACTTCTGTTTCAAATCAGGATGGCATAACGCATTCACCTACTGGATTTCATTATTCTTTATTTAATGGCAGTGAAATTACAAGCCTTTCAAGTGACTTTGATAACCTAAGAGGTAAAAGAAGTAACTTAAATGTTTATGATGAATGTGGATTTTTAGATGAAAGACTTATTCAAAATTCACTTCCGTTCTTAAGTGTTGAGAGTGATTTTAAGGTTAGTGATTATGTAAATTTAGATTTAGAGCCTAAGCAAATCCCAAATCAGGCTTTGATGTGTTCATCTGCTTCAGACGTAGACCAGTATTTTTTTAAAGCATATAAAGATTGGTCTAAAAAAATGATAATGGGAGACCCTAATTACTTTGTATGTGATATGAACGCTGAAATGGGGCTTAAGCCTACATATGGTGGTATGCCTATAAAACCTCTTCTTTCACAAGCGACTATTGATAATGCTATGAGAGATAATAAAGAAAAAGCTATGCGTGAGTATTATAATAAATTTTCTGCGAATAGCGGAGACAATCAGCCAATAAAGAGAAGTGTACTTATGAGAAATACTATCCTAAAATTACCAGTATTTTACAATGATAATAAGGATAAGTCACTTAAAAAAAGATATATAATTGCATATGACCCAGCCCAAAAGATTGATAATTCAGCATATGCGATTATGGAGTGTATAAATGAAGAAAATATTGGTTGGAGCGGAACGTTTGTGAATTGTGGGGTGTTTTATGATTCTAAAAATAAGAAACCTTTACAAGTTCCAAGGCAAGTAAAAAATTTGAAGGAATACATAATAAAATATAATGGGAAAAATCCCGATTATGAATTAATTGATTTATTTGTTGATGCTGGCTCTGGTGGAGGCGGAGGGATACTCGCAGATTATTTTATGGAAGATTGGAAAGATTCAAAAGGAAATAATCATCGAGGGCTGATAGACGCAGAAGTATCAAGAGAGTATATGGAAGTTTTCCCTAATGCATACAATTGTCTACATCTGATTTCTCCTTCAAAATTTAAAACTGCTATGTTCGATGCCCTGATAGAATACTTAAACTTAGGGATAATAAAATTTGTTGGAGGAAATGACAACAAAGAATTTATAACACTGTTTAGAGATAAAAATGGTGAAAAAGAGCCATATAACTATCAATTATCTATGGATGAGATTATGGTCTATAAAAATATAGAACTAATGCAAGAAGAACTTATAAACATATATCGCTATAATGGGACAAACAATAATTACAGGTATGATTTAGCACCTGATAAGAAAAACAGAAATTATAATGATGATAGAGCCTACGTAGCAGCACTGTGCGCATGGGGGCTTTTTTTACTTAAGAAACAAGATACTATTGATAGAAATGTGAGGGACTTTAATATTTCTGATACTGTGTCTTGCGTGACTAAGATAAGCTTTTGAAAGAGAGGTGATTTGCTTGGAAGATGAATTTAAAATTGTTGTGTCGGACGATAATGATACTTCAATAGTTACTACTGGAGCAGACGAAAGTATAGACAGTGAAAAAATTTCAAAATTGGAAAATAAAATTTTACTAGGGGCGTTAAAAAATTATCAGACTTTTTATAAAAAGGGTCTGTCCAGTAACTTCCTTGGGAGTCAAGATTTATCCAATCAAAATCTTTCAATAAATTTTATAAATTCTCTTGCGGATAATCCTCAAAATAATATTCAAACAATAAAGCAAATAAATTCACTGGCGAAGCAATTTGTAAACAGGGACGATGTTATTGGGAAAGTATACGAATCTATTCAAAATTATACAAATACCGATTATACAATTGATTATCCTCAAGGAAATGAAACTGACAACGAACAATTAAAGCAAATTCAAGATGTTATAAATAAATTTAATGAAGCGGTCAATCTTAAAAAGGTCATTAGAAATGGTATCCCTATGTCATATCTTGAAGGCAACTATATTGTTTATTTAAGAAATGACAGCAAAGGAAATTATGTAATAGACAAATACCCTCTTGGTGTATGTGAAATAAGTGAATATTCATACAATGGTTTACCTCTTGTGGTATTTAACATTGACGAGTTAAAAAGAAGACTTAAACCTTCTAATAAAAAGAGTAAAAATGGCAAAAGCTTATTTTTTCAAAATGCAAGTGAAATAGTTAAGAATAACTATCCTCCTGAAGTAGTAAAAGCCTTTAATAATAAAGAAAAGTGGACTATTTTAAATCCAGAAAGGGTTGGAATAGTCAGAATAAATAATCTTGATGGTCTTTATGGTCTTACCCCTATTTTTAAAGCACTAAAGCCAGCTCTTATGTTGGAAACGATTGAGAAAGCCGATGAAAATACAATTAAAGCGAAAGCAAAAAAAATTATACACCAGGGATTAAGAAAGGAATTAGGCGGTAATGACGGAAACAGAAAGGCGTTTGCAGAAGCTGCACACGCACATCAAGAACTTACAAATGCATTTAAGCAAGATACAGTTTTATATACATCTCAGCATTGGGTTGAGTTTGTAAAATATGTTGAACCTAATGTTCAAACAACAGACGAAAAGACCTTAAACTTCTATCGCTCAAAGGAATTTACAGCGTTAGGAGTTTCTTTTTTGGATTCTTATAATTCCAATATAAGTGCGTCTAACATATCAGTAGAGGCACTCATGAAAATGATTAACTCAATTGGAGAACAGTTTGAAAATATAATAAATCGTTTTTATAAAGTGGTTTTAGAGGAAAATAACTTTGACGAGCAAATCTCCCCTGTGATAAAAATTCTTGATAGCGAAGTAATGAATTTTGAAATGCGAAAGTCTTTAGCTGAATTTATGTACACTAAGTTAAATTGTAGTATCAAAAAAGCGTATGAAATTATGGGTGTGGCAAGTGCAGAAAATGAATTAAATCAAAGAGATTTAGAAAATAAAAGTGGTTGGAATGAAGTTTTTTCACCGCATAGTAGTTTTTATACTCAGTCGAAGTCAGAAAATATAGGTAGACCTGAAAAAGAAGAAACCAAAAGGCAGACTTATGATAAAGAACGATATAAAGGAGGGAAGTAATAAAAATGAGAAAACCAACTTATTACCTGTCAACTGCTCCTTTGAAAGTATGTGAATTTAAAGAATATAAAATAGCAACGTTTTTAATTTCTGTACTTGATGAATGGGACTTAAACAGAAGAATGATACCAAAGGAAACAGGAGAAAAATGTCACAAATCAATAATCGGGTTTCCTATTCTTGCAAAACTGATAAAAGACCCAAAAGGTAATCCTATAGATTTTGGTAGTCATGAACTTAAATACGTTAAACAAGATGGCAAATATGAACTTCATTTTTCTACTATGCCAATTGGGTCGATTGTTGACTCATGGATTGAAGAAAGAAGTTTGGAAGGCTATAAAGATAAAAAGTCATGTATTTTAGTTAAAGCTAAATTGTGGGCTACTAGATTTCCAGAGTATTTTAAAGTTTTTGACAATTTGTATTCCAAAGGGAAAATAGCAAGTTCATGGGAAATAAGTGTAAAGAAACAAACTATTGTTAAAGGAGGAAAAATTTTAGATGATATAGAGTTTATCGGCAATACGTTGCTTGGAACTAATATACTTGGAGCGGTCCCTAGTGCGGGAGTTTTGGAATATTCAGAGTTTTTAGGATGTGCGTCTGCAGGCAATTCTGAAATTTTGCTTTCAAATGCATTAATTAAAGACGTTTACAAAAATAAGGAGGAAAAGATTTTGGGTGATAAAAAAATGAAAGTGGCTTCTTTATCTGATAAAGATATAAGAAGTAAAATTTATGAATCATGGGTGAATAAATATCAAGAAGATGTAGATATTTTCTTGTTGTTCCCTGAAGACCACACTGTATGGTTAAGGCCTTGGCAATATGATGCGCTTGACACTGATTATATAAGTGTTAGCTATAGTATTGAAGGAGATGAGAGATCGGAAGAGCACACGTCTGAACTCCAGTCACATGTCAGAATCTCG
>ERZ1024365.40-NODE-40-length-22956-cov-21.608663_pt1 | contig 22956 bp, 32 predicted proteins | sample MGYA00520788_ERZ1024365 | MGnify/ENA primary metagenome ERZ1024365 (study PRJEB33242, sample SAMEA3444265) | Homo sapiens | biome: Host associated; feature: Gastrointestinal tract; material: Stool | place: Uganda | collected 2011-01-01 ... | reverse complement strand
TGATGGTAGACCCCGATACTGGTAGTGCGTGGGCATCTGCAGGGGCAAGAAAGACTCTGACAGACAAAAACCTAGTATTCAACCAAACGGGCCACTCTCAGGCGCAAGACCACTGGTTCGAGGCCAGTAAAGCCGTGAATCTGGATAAGTGGATGGGCACGGCGGAAAGGGCGTTGAAGAAGTATGGATCCACTTATTAGTGAAAGCCGCGCAGTCGTAGCGGAGTCTGAACAGATATCCCGGTCTGTGCTGTCGTGGCTGAACAAGTGGCCGGACAAGCCATATCGGGTGGACTTCGAGTATCTGAATCCAGATGCCCCGTGTCTGACGCTATCGACCATCCAGGCGGCATACAAGACGAAGAAATATATCGACGGGACCTATGAAGCGCAGTATCAGTTCAAGATAGCCTATCGTCTTCAACCGACCGGCAACAACGAGCGGCTGAACGCTGATGAAGTGCTGAACGCTATGGCTGACTGGGCCTGTTCTACCGCCCCTGACCTGGGGGAAGGGAAGAACGTCCGGGCCGTCGAATGTAACTCCCGGTCCTCTCTGTTCGCTCGATATGACAACGGGTCGGAGGACCATCAGATCCTTATGACGATGAAATACGAGGTGATTTGACATGGCGAACGAACTCGAATTCACTACCCCTGCGGGCCAGACCGTAGCCCGTGAACTGCTGGTCGCCTATCTGAATGTGGGCACCAGCGACTCCCCTAAGTGGGCCCCCATCGGCAAGCGTGTCGAGGACAGCTCTATCGAGATGGACTGGGGCACCGAGTCCAAAGTGGACATCTTTGGCGACACTTACACCACGGCCAAGAAGGCCACGAAGACCCAGAGTTTCGACCCGTGGGAGCTGGACTCCAGCGACGAGGCCCAGAAGAAGGTCTGGAACACCGCTATCCGGGACAACGATGCTACCGCTATCACCAGCTTCGATATGCTGATCGCGCACTTCTACGCTGGCGAGGACGGCAAGAATTTCGCCGAGCGATATGAATCCTGCCTGATCGCACCTACCAACCTCGGCGGCGAGGGCGGTGGCTCCGTCGGTATGGCTATCGACGTGACTTATGGCGGTACCCGTACTCTGGGCACCGTGGCGAAGGCTGGCAAGGTAGTAACGTTCACCCCTGACGTGGAGGTCTAACGCAAATGAAAAAGCTCAGTTTCGACACCGGCGTAGAGACCTATGATTTGAACGGCAATGTCTCCGTCTCCTTCAATCCTACCGACTCCGGCTTTGTCGAGAAGCTGATGGACGCTTTCGACACCCTGCGATCGAAGCAGGAGGACTATTCCGCCCGGCTGGAGAAGATGGACGGAACGGAGGCGTTCCAGTTCACGAAGGAACTGGATGCGGAGATGCGACAGATGCTCGACGGCATTTTCGGCTGCCCTGTCTGCGAGCCTCTGTTTGGAAGCGTCAACGTCTACGCTATGGCGGGTGGCTTTCCGCTGTGGATGAACCTTCTCGACGTCATCATGGACGAAGTGGTCCATGCGATGGAGAAGGAGAAGAAGGCGCTGAATCCCCGCATGGCGAAATACCTCAAGAAATGATGTTCGAACTTCCGAAAACGCTGGAAGTGAATGGAACTGAGTATCCCATCGAGACCGATTACAGGGCGGTGTTGACCATCCTCACCGCCCTGTCCGATCCCGAATTGCAGGACGACGAAAAGGTCTTCGTGGCTCTGCACAACTTGTATCCGGACTTCTTCTCCATCCCGATGTCCGACTATATGGAAGCAACAAAGCAGTGCTTCTGGTTCATCAACGGTGGCGATAAGGAATCAAGCAAACGGTCCATCAAACTGTTGGACTGGGAGCAGGACTTCAAGTTCATCGTGGCCCCCATCAACCGGATCGCAGGATGCGAGGTGCGAGAGCTTCCGTACCTGCATTGGTGGTCTTTCCTGGGGTACTACTACGAGATCGGCGACTGCATTTTCGCTACCATCGTCCGTATCCGGGAGCGCCGGGCGAAGGGGAAGAAGCTGGACAAGCAGGACCAAGAGTTCTTGAAAGAGAATCGGGAGCTTGTGGAGTTCAAGCGGCACTACACCGCCGCAGAGGAAGCGTTCTTCAAGGAATGGGGATAGCCCGGAGGAGGTGAGCACATGGCAGACGGATCCCTCATCGTTGGTGTTGACCTCGATGACAAGCCGGCACAAAAGAAACTGGAAGACCTGACCAAGAAGATCAATGGGCTGGAAAAGTCTATCACGGATATGAAGACTGACAAGGCCCCGCTGGAGCGGCTTTTCGCACGATTGTCCGGAGAACTGGATGAGGCAAAGGCCAAACTTCAAGAAATGAAGGACAGCGGCATGAGCGGCCGGTCCAGTCAGATGAAGGCACAGGTGGCAGAGGTCAAAGAACTCCAGCAGTATTGGAACTCCGTATATTGGCAGGTAGACCAGTACGACAAGGCTATCGCCAAAGCAGAGAAGAACCTCGCCTCCGCTCAGTCCCAAATGGGCAATGTGGAAAAGGCCGCCGCCAAAGAATCCGCCAAAGCGCAGGAGATGCAGGAGAAAGCGGACGCAGAGGCGGCAGAGGCCGCACGGCTGAAAGCAATCGCTGACAATGCCACGGTGGCGAATCGGAAAGTCTTGAAGCTCCAGCAAGAGCTAGACCGGCTTGAAGGCGCAAAGGCCGATATGGAGGCCGCTGGGCTAGGATTCGGTTATAAGGAATACGACGAAGCGTCGAACAAGATTCAAAAGCTGAACGCCAAGTTGAAGGAGTACGCTGACACCGTCACCAACAGTTCGACCTGGACAGAACGGGCGATGGAGCGGATCAAATCCGCTTTCAAGTCTGCTGTGTCTGCCTGCCTCAGTGCCGGAAAGGCGTTCGCCACGAAGGTACTGCCTCAGCTTGCTACGCTTCCCTTCAAGGCGGCGAAAGGCTTCCTCGGAATGGGGAACGGGGCGAAAAGCGCAGGGGCCTCTTTGGGCTCCAGTCTCAAGACGCTGTTGAAGTATAGCCTGGGCATCCGGTCCCTGTACGCCCTTGTGAGAAGACTCCGGACAGCTCTGGTGAACGGCTTCAAGAATCTGGCGCAGTACTCTACCTCCGTGAACTCCAGCATCTCCAGCGTGATGTCCGCACTCACACAGCTCAAGAATGCCTTCGCTACGGCTTTCGCCCCTATCCTGTCTGTCGTGGCCCCGGTCCTAACACAGCTCATCAACATGCTTACTCAGGTGGCGGACGCGATCGCACAGCTGACCGCCCGCCTGACCGGCCAAAAGACGTACACCCGTGCTGTCAAGGTCCAGCAGGATTATGCGGCCTCACTGAAAAGCTCTGCCGGAGCGGCGAAGGACTCCGCTAAGGCCAACAAGGAAGCGGAGAAGTCCCTTGCCGGATTCGACCAGATCAATCAGCTGTCCACCAAAAGCTCCGACAGCGGGTCCGGCGGCAGTTCCGGCGGTGGCGGCGGTCTCAGCCCGTCCGATATGTTCGAGACGGTGGCGATCGAACCTCTGGATTTCAGTTCGTGGGGAGAGGCGTTCTCCGCCGCTCTGGATGACATCCTAAACAACGGCATCCCGAAGCTGGAGAAGGGGCTTTCCGATTTTGCCACATGGTTCAATGGACTGACTGCGAAGGTCTATGAGATGTTCAAGTTCCCCGGCGTGCAGGAGAAGGTAGCCAGGTTGGGGACCGAATTGGCGCAGGCGCTGAACGGCTTCGTCAACCAGATCGACTGGAACATGCTGGGTCAGGCACTGGGCGCCGGGCTGAACACCGCACTAGGCTTCCTTGTTTCGTTCATTTATACGTTCGACTGGCAGAATCTGGGCAACAGCGTAGCGACGATGGTCAACGGCGCAGTTGGAGAGATCAACTGGGAGAACGTCGGCAAACTGCTTTTCGCAAAGTTCAAGATCGCGATCGAGTTTTTGGCGGGCCTCCTGCTGGGACTGGACATGAAGCAGTTGGCAAAGGCGGCCAGCGATATCGTCAAGGGCTTCTACAATTCGGTGACGGAGACCATCCAGTCCATCGACTGGGCGCAGATCGCAAGCCAGATAATCACGTTCATCGTCAACGTGGACTGGGCCGGGATGTTTAAAGCCTACTTCACTGCCGCTGGATCCCTCGCCGGAGCAGTGGCTTCGTTCGTCGGTCAGGCCATCAAGGACGCCTTCACCGGCATCGAGAGCTACTTTGAGGGCAAGATCGAAGAGTGCGGCGGCCATGTTGTTGACGGTATCCTCAAGGGCATCGTTGACGGTGTGGTCGGTATCGGTCAGTGGATCTATAACAACATCTTCAAGCCCTTCATCGACGGCTTCAAGGCTACGTTCGGGATCCATTCGCCCTCTACCGTCATGCAGGAGCAGGGCAACTACCTTATCGAAGGCTTGAAGCAGGGCGTCGTGGACCGTATCGAATCGGTGGTCGAGACCTTCAAGGGCCTGTGGGACAAGATAAAGGAAGTTTTCAGCAATATCACGGGATGGTTCAAGGAAAAGTTCTCTGTGGCGTGGCAGGCCGTCAAGGACGTGTTCTCAGATGGCGGAGAGGTGTTCTCCGGCATCAAGGAAGGTATCCTGAACAGCTTGAAATCGGTCATCAACAAACTGATCGACGGTATCAACAAGGTCATCTCTATCCCGTTCAAGGGGATCAATGACGCTCTGCTGAGAATCAAGTCGATCGATATCCTGGGCGCAAAACCCTTCAATTTCATCGGTACGATCTCCGTGCCGCAGATCCCGAAGCTGGCACAGGGCGCAGTCATCCCGCCTAACCGGGAGTTCATGGCGGTGCTGGGCGACCAGACGCGGGGAACGAACATCGAGACGCCCGAGGCCCTGCTGAGGCAAATTTTCCACGAAGAGTCCGCTTCCTCCATCGGCCCCATCGTCGAACTGCTGAGAAACATCCTCGAATGCGAGCGCAAGGGCCAGACCCTGTATGTGGGCCAGACTGCCTTTGCAAAAATGGTATATAACGCCAATGCCTCTGAGGGCCGCCGCCGAGGTCTGGCCCTGACGACTGGAGGCGCACGATGAAGAAGAAACGAGCTTTCACCGTGGACAACGTGGCCTATGACGTTTTCATCCCTGAGAACGGGATAAAGCGTCAAGGCCGTGTCCTTGATGGTGACAACGTGGGCCGGACGAAAGCGGGCGATATGATCCGTGACATCATTGGTACCTATTACAACTACGAGATCCAGGTGGACGCCAAAGCCCTCTCTCAAGAGGACTACGACCGGCTATATGAAGTGCTGTCCGCTCCGGTAGACTCCCATATGCTGACCGTCCCGTATGGTCAGACCACGCTGTCCTTCAAGGCATATGTCTCCAACGTGGACGACACCTTGAAGAAGATAGACGATGACGGGAACCATTGGGAAGGACTGTCCTTCTCCTTCACCGCTATGTCCCCGCAGAGGAGGCCGTGACATGAACAGAGTCATCATCGGAGACTTCACGGCAACGGACGAACGGATCCTTGACGGGTCCGCCGTCATCGAGGACGCATTGGCGGCGGAGGAGTTGCGGATCGACAAAATGGACGTGACGCTGGACGGGGCGGAGGAACTGCCTACATTGTTTCTTCCCGCCGATGCGGACGGACTGCTGACCAAAGATGACAAGCTGTTCGGCATCTGGCCGTGGTTCCGAGTCCTTGTGGATGACTTCTCTATTTTCACTTACGGTGAACCGGTCTGGTACTGGCACGGGGACAAGCTCCTGGGCAAGTTCTACATGGAGACCGTGGACCGGGTCGGCCCGTATTCGTTCGCCATCACTTGTACGTCCGCGATCGGTCTGCTGGAGAACTCTCAGCACTACGGCGGTATCTATACCGGCCAGACGGCGGGGACCATCATCCGGGACGTCATCGGCGGGGCGGTGGAGTACACGCTTGACAAGCGGCTGGAGAGCATCCCGATGTACGGGTGGCTCCCTGTCGCTACCCGGCGGGAAAACCTTCATCAAGCCTTGTTCGCTCTGGGCGCGATCGCCGCCAAAGACACCATCGGCACCCTGACCATCACCGTTCTGGAGAAGGGGGATCCCTCTGTTCTGGGGGAGGGGCGTGTGGTGCTGGGCGGCTCCGTGGAGTATCAGACTCCGGCGTCTCAGGTGCTTATCTCTGAGCACGCATACACGGCTTACAAGACCGACGAAGACAAGACGCTATTCGAGGGCGAGGTGGCGGCAGAACCCATCATCACGCCAAAGGGCCAGAGCGTCACCGGCGTACTGGTGGTCTACGACGGCCCAATGCACGACGTGTCTGTCTCCAACGGCTCCATCCTGGAGCAGGGCGTCAACTATGCCGTTCTGGGCCAGTCCTCCGACTGCAAGCTGACCGGCAAGGCGTACACTCATACGATCCGTGTCATCTCCGCTACGCCCGGTAGCGACGCAGACGCTCAGGCGCTGACAGACCGCACGGACAACATCGTCAAGGTGGAGAACGCCACGCTGGTCTCTCTGGCCAACAGCGAAAACGTAGCGGCCCGTATGGCGGCCTACTACGCTTCCACCAAGACTATCTCCAATGCCATCATCGTCGGTGACGAACGGCCCGGAGCGACGGTCCAGTTCGAGGACCCGTTCGGGGACGATACCGTGGGCTTCCTTTCCTCCATGACGCTGAATATGTCCAATACCCTTACAGCGGATACCGAGATCCTTTCCGGCTATGCTCCGACTGACTTCGGCAACTACTACCAGCATTCAAAAGTCATCCTGACCTCTCAGACCTTCACGGTCCCGGAGGAAGCCCGAGACAAACTCCGAGTCGTGCTGATCGGCGGAGGAGACGGCGGCTCTCCCGGCAGCGCCGGTGAGAAGGGCGAGGGCGGGCAATGGTCCGAAGGCTACGGGGCGAGTGGCCCCGGCGGCGCAGGAGGAAGAAGGGGCGCAGGAGGGAAGATATACTCCATCACCATTGCCGCCACGCCGGGGGACACATATCAAGCGGTCATTGGCTCCGGTGGTTTGTCCGGTAGTCGTGGCTCCGCTTCCACGTTCGGTCCGTACAGCTCCGACTCTGGACAATCGTCCGAGTCCGGCTTCACAGACCTGTTTACGGGGACTATTTACGCCACGCCCGGTGAAGACGGGATTGCGGGCGGGAGCGGCGTTGACGCTGACTCCGGCAGTACGACGGTCTACTACAACGGTCGGGCTTATATCTCCGGTGCGAACGGCGCAGGCCGGAGGGAGAGCGGCCTGACTGGATACGGTGGACTGGGCGGCGGTCCTGCGGCTGGTGCCAACGGCGGAGCTGGCGGAGACGCAAAGTTCACCTCGAAGAAGAACGACTTCATGGACGGCGGTGACGGAGGCAAAGGCGCAACGCCCGTCTCTGGCCTATCCGCTACGGTCCGAGGCGCTGGCGGCAATGGCGGCCACGGCGGCGGTGGCGGCGGTGGCGGCGGCGGTGTTGCCGGGTCCCAGAATTACACGTGGCCCGGCTCCGGCGGTGCTGGCGGCTCCGGCAGTTCCGGCGGCCGAGGCGCTGACGGCCTCATCATCCTTTATTGGTAGGTGCGATATGGCTGACAAGGATTATTACAAAAGCCGATACACCGGCGAGCAGATCGATGAATCTCTAGGCCGTGTCCTGTCCGGTGAAGTGGATGATGCGGCGGCGTCTGCCAAAGCGTCAGCGACGGCGGCGGAGAACGCAAAGACCGCCATCCTGAATATGGGTGTCGAGGCGGAACAACTTCCTACCGGGTATCTGGCACAGGTGGAGAAACGCTTCGACAGCGAGGGCACGGTACACCTGAAATTCTCCATTCCCGCAGGTGCGGACGGAAAAGAAGGCCCGCCCGGCCCGCAGGGCAACCCCGGCGTAGCGACTACGGCAGAAGGCATGTGGTCGATGGGCATCGATGACAACGGTCATCTGATCCTTTCGTATGAAGGGGACGACCCGCCTGACCTGCGTATCGACGAAAACGGGCACCTTGTCTACGGATATAACGGAAACGAGCTGGATCTGGGGCTTGTCAAGGGCGAGACCGGCGCAAAGGGCGACACCGGAGCGACTGGCCCCCAGGGACCGCAAGGCGAACAGGGCATCCAGGGCGAGAAGGGCGAGACCGGAGCGCAAGGCGAGACCGGCCCACAGGGCGAACGAGGCCCACAAGGCGAGACCGGCCCGCAGGGCGAGCAAGGTCCCCAGGGCACGAAGATAACTGGCATCGTCCTGAAAAGCGGCACGCACACCGCCGGAACGACCGATACCTATGAGATCCAAATGTCCGACGGAACGACGTTCGACTTCCCGGTCTATAACGGCATGGACGGCACAGGCGCGGGAGATATGGTCAAGAGCGTCTACGATCCGCAGGGCCGGAACGAGGACATCTTTGCATACGTCGACAGAAAAATAGAAGAGGCTGTGGCGAACTTGTTCGCCGTCAAGCCGGAAGATGGAGAGTGATAGACCGTGTTCCTTCTCAAAGCACAAAAAAACAGTCTGGACTGCACGGTCCGTGAGCTTCTGACATCGGGATCCCAGAACGTCTACCTCTGCCAGTTCGACCTGTCCAAAGACTGGGACGACCTGACGGCGGTAGCGGTGTTCCAAGCGAACAACATGACTATCTCCGTATCTTTGAAAGGCGGAGAGTGTCAGGTCCCATGGGAAGTCCTCCAGCGGGGCAATGAGGGGCAGACGGTCTATGCGGGCGTCTACGGAACGGACGGGAAGGATATCGTCCTGCCTACCGTCTGGGCGGCTCTGGGCAAGCTCCTCCCCGGCACCGTGCAGGGGCAGAACAGCGTCCCGGCCACGCCAAGCCTCGCAGATCAGTTCCTGGCCGCTGTCAGCGGTGAGCGGGAAAAGGCGGAGACGGCGGCGGCCCGGGCGGAGAACGCAGCGATCCATCAGCCTATCATCATGGGCGGGACGTGGTGGATCTGGAACGCTGACACCGAGGAATACACCGATACCGGGACCACGGCCAGCGGAGGCGGCGGTGGGGGAGACGTGTCCTCCAGCGACATCAAAGCGATCCGTGTCATGGACAAGGCAGACTACGACGCGCTTGCCGTCAAGGACGACAAGACGCTGTATCTCATCAGGGGGTAGAAGACATGAACGTAGGAGAAAGACCTGTTGCAGAGCTGTTCTGCGGCTCGATCGGGATCAAGACGGCATCGGTGGGCGACACCACCGTTTATGACCGTCCAGGCGGATACATCTACCTGGAGCTTTATACAGAAAAGGAGAAATAAACTATGGCAAGCTTCTTCAACCTGCGACTGGACACTACTGCCCCTGCTGGCGTGACCGTCAAGGTCAATGACGATGCGCTGTACGCGACCAACCCTGTCGTGTCTCTGGCGATCGCCACCAGCGATGAGGAGACCACCGGCTACCAGATGAAGATCTGGGGCATCGACAGCGTGGCCACCGAGGACGCCGCTTCCTGGGAGGCGTTCGCCGTCACCAAGTCCGTGACCCTGGAGAACACCAACGGCCTCAAGACCGTGTACGTCAAGGTCCGTGATGACGTGGGCAACGAGTCCGTCGTGGCCTCCGACACCATCACCCTGGATACCACCGTCCCCGTCGTGTCCATCACCGGCCCCGACAAGGCGAAGATCTCCAAGGTGGAGGGCTTCAACAAGTCCATCCTGTCCTTCACTGCGGACGTGGACTTCGAGGAGTACAAGGTCTGCGTCGTGCCCACCACCGCTTCCACCGAGAACGCTGGCACCATCATCCCCGTGGCGGGCGGCTCCGTCAACACCAGCGGCACCGAGGGCGGTTACAAGGCCGACACCAACATCCAGGTCACCATCAACGGCGCTGACCTGGAGAAGGCTTCCTCCGGCGATGGCGCCAAGATCGTCAAGGTCTTCGTCCGTATCGCCGCCGGCACCTGGAGCGTGGCGTAAATGGGCGCGCCGAACCTTACGCTCACCGTAACTGGTGCTAAGGTATCGGCGGTCTCCGGCTACGACCACATCACTGTGGAGTTCTCCGCCGATGCGGCGTACAAGGCTTTTGAGTGCCGTGCTACGCCCATCGGGGAGGACTGGGGCGTTGGGAAAGGGGCGCTGATCGCGTCCTTTTCCCAGACCCCGGCCAACACCGGGCGGACGTTCGAGGTGTACGACGACTTCCTGGTACATGGCGATGGAGACTACCGTATCTCCCTGTTCGCACAGGGCCAGGACGGGAGCTGGAACGACAATTACGGATTCATCCCCGCGGGAGATCCCGCTACGATGCTGGACTCCGATGGGGAAGAGTTTCTATGTATGAGGTGACGAAATGGCATATAACAGCGCCTATAAAGGCTCCGAGATCGACGCCGCCGTCGGTGCGGTCAAAAGCAAGGAAAAAACGTGGGACGATAAGATGCCCGCCGTCACCGGCACCGCCGGACAGATGGTCGGTTTCGACTCCTCCGGCAACCCCGTAGCGCAGGACGTGCCTGCGACGGGGCTGACCGAGGAAGCGGCGGACGGGAAGTATTTGAAAATCGGTAACAACTATTTCGACGGAGCTGATGCGGTCGCACCGGAAGGCGGCATCAATGTCTCGATCTATGGCGGCGGCAGAGTGTCGGTGTACGACGACAAACTGGTGCTGTCGAAAGTCAATGGTCCTATGGTCACGTTCAGCATCGACGGGATCGCTGTTGATTCTTCTCGTGGCGTTCAGATGGGTAATTCCCCCATCACCGGCATCAATACCCCCACCGCCGACGATATGCCTGCCAACAAAGCCTACGTCGATTCCGTTACCTCCGACGCCCTCCCCAAGCTCACCATCGTCACCCTCCCCGCCTCCGGTTGGAACTCTACCACCAAGTCTCAGACCATGACCGTTGCGGGCGTGGACGCTGACGAGACGAAGCAGTGGATCGAATGCACTGGCGTCATCTCGAACCAGTCCGCGTTCGACGACGCATCCATCAAAATCACTGCGTTTGCTAAAAACTCTCTGACCTTCACCGCCTCTACAGTGCCGACTGTGGACTTGAAGGTGGGCGTGAAGATCGAGGCGGTCAAGGATGTGACACCGCCGCCTAAAGTTTACGGTGTCGAGTGGGATTGGACAAGTAGCGGGCCTACCAGAGGTGTCCGCACAGATGACGCGGCCACGTTCGGAGATCCGAACCCCGCTGTGAGCAACGGCACAGGCTCCAGTCCGTTTGATAATATCTGGCCGTGGTCCGGCATGGTAAAGGAAAATCGATCCGGCGGCGTTGAGGTCAAGGAGCCAAAGTATTGGTTCAAGTGGACAAAGACCGGCAAGAAGCTGAAGCTCCAGATCGCAGACGGCCCTGTCGATGGCTTCTCTGTCGACCCTGTGAACATGGATCGCGGAGATGGCCTTGGTGAGTTGGACCACTCCTATATCGGCCGTTATCACTGCTCAAGAGACGACTACAAGTCCACTACAGGCGACTATCCGAAGCGGAACATCACGAGAAGCCAGGCGAGAACCGATATCCATAACCTTGGCAACAACTTCTGGCAGATGGATTTCGCTCAGTTCTGGTACGTGAATATGCTGTTCCTGGTGGAGTTTGCCGACTGGAACGGTGAGCGCATCGGGAGAGGCTGCTCTTCCGACAGTTCGCTTCACACTAGCGGTCGTACCGACGCGATGGGCTATCACACCGGTACGACCGCGGCAAGCCGCGACAGCTACGGATTCACGCAGTATCGCAACATCGAGGGTTGGTGGGACAATGGTTATGACTGGATGGACGGCTGCTATTACAACAGCAACGGCCTGAATGTCATTACTAATCCCAACAACTTCAGCGACAGCGCGAACGGCACGCTGGTCGGTGAGCCCCCTTATGGCTATCCGTCCGACTTCACTATTCCGACGGCAAGCGGTCTTAAGTGGGCACTATTCCCGAGCGCGGCAAACGGCAGTCAAACAACCTATGTTCCGGATATCTGGGGATTCTACGATGGTAATCCGTGCCTGTATCATGGCGGTAGCTATTCCCATGAACAGGATTGCGGTCCGTTCTATGTCTACTACAGTAAAACGTCGTGGTCGGGCGACGCCATCTGCTGTCGCCTCCAGGAACGCCCACCAAAGGCGTAACTATCCCCGGCGTGAAACTTCCCTAATCATCAAAAGGAGGGCCTATGAACACCATCGATCTAGGCCGTGTCCGTGGGTCCTCCGGGGCCGACGGGGCAAACGGCAAATCCGCATACGCATACGCTGTGGAGGGCGGGTATCCCGGAACGGAGGACGATTTCAAGGAGCTGATGTCCAAAGGGCCGTGGATCTCGACCGCGCAAAAAGGAACACCGGAGGGCGTGGCTGTGCTGACGGATGACGGCATCGTCCCGGACAGTCAGCTCCCGGCGTACACCCCAATCGACGCACGGGGCGATACGCTGGCTCCGCTGGAGGGCGGGAAGGTGCCGGAGAGCTACCTTCCCCCTCTGGGGCGGTTTCAGGAGATGACCGAAAGCCTGACCGACCGTCAGAGCGGGGACCTTTACGCGATGGTCCTGACTGACTTCACGGGGAGTGATGTTTAGTGGCAACTTACTACAACTGGAAACGCTGGAACTTCGACTGGACGGAAGTCGTGAAGCAGACGGTCAACGGCGGGAAGGACGGCTACCAACTGGACAGCTGGTCCAACGTCAGCCTTGACGATCCGTATGCCGTTGGCTGTCTGGTGATGAAGGACGGCCCAGTCTATCGGACTACGGGCCGCTGGTTCTATCTGGACGTGTCCCGCAAGATGGACCGTGTGGATATGCTGTTCAGCGGCGGAGACGGCTTCATCGTCGTATTGGGCGGACGTCAGGAGAACTTGCCTATCACGTCTGGCTCCTGTTGGAAGCTGGATACCGACGCCTACCAGTACTCCTATGTGGACGCCATCACCAGTCGTGAGGGGCAGTACGTCAAGCCTATGGCCTACTACGGCCCCTTCAAGCGTGTGGCCATCGAGGCGAAGAAGTCCACGCAGGACGGGGACGTATGGGACACGGACTCTGGCAAGTACCCAAACGGCGGCGTGTCCGGCTCCTACTACTACGACGGGCGTACCTCTGTGGTATCGCCTACCGTCCCGGCGAACGTCGATTTCCCTGTGACCGTGTTCGGCACGGCTACCTCTATCGGCTTCTCTTCGGCCCAAAGCAGGACCGCCTATCCTGTGGCGTCGTATGAGGTGGAGTACTCCGTGGACGGCGGCGGTTGGACGCTGGCGGGCAACTACACGGCTTCTCCTGCCGCTGTGACCATTCCGTCCGGCAAGGACTCCGTGCAGTTCCGTATCCGGGCGAAGGACAGCAACGGGGCGTATGGAGACTATGTGACGTCCGGTATCATCCCTGTCGTGGCGGAAGGTGCGCTCCTCATCTCTGGAGCGGACACCGATCTGGGCAACGTCACCGGCGGCCACAAGTACACGGCTTACACAAACACGGGAAAGGCCATCTCCATCACGGAGAAGGTGGATTCTGTGGTCCGGTCCCACGTCATCGAGTCCGGGCAGAATATCACCATCCCCGTTGAACGGATGACCTCCGGCACGGGATCCATCACCATCACAGCCACGATCGACGCCACCTCCGGCACGGCTACCGCTACCCGCACGTGGACGTACACCAAAGCGGCGGCTCCGGCCCCGGAAGGCCCGTACAAGGTGGAACGGCTGGAAGATGAGAAGGGCAACGCTATCTTTCCTCAGACGCTGGCAGAGGCGGTGTACACGCAGTCCGGCGCACGGCTGGATACGGTGCTTGCCTCGTTGAACGCACTGTCCGGCGGCATCGTCCCCTCCGGCTGTATCCTGGCATGGTCGGGCGCTGTGTCTGCCATCCCGGACGGGTGGCTCCTCTGTGACGGCACCAACGGCACCCCGGATCTGCGGGGAAGGTTCCTTTTGGGTGCGGGCGGTGATTATTCCGTGGCGGCAAAGGGCGGGTCCAAGACGAAGACGCTGACCACGGCCAACCTTCCATCTCACTCGCACGATTCGGGCTCTCTGTCCACTAATGCAGCTGGCAGGCACTCCCATACGTGGGCGTGTTACGGTGGCTCCGAGGACATCAGCGTCGATGACGGCGCACAGGAGTATCGTGGCACGAAATTTGCCAACTTGACCAGCACCGACGGTCTGCATAACCACGTCGTCACCGGCACGACCGGCAACACCGGCTCCGGCACGGCGTTCGATATCATGCCGCCGTACTACGCTCTTTGTTACATCATGCGGAGGTGACTATGGACGTCTCGTTTGCTACCGGAAACGTCCTCCATCTGTATCGTTACGCCCGCCGGGTGGAGGATGACGACGGTATCCGCACGGTCCTCTCCGTGGCGCAGGAGGACGGGTCTATCCCGCTCGACGTCTCTGCCTATGAGTGGATGGAGGGGGCTACCTTGCCCACAGGATACGCTCCTGCGGAGATCCAGGCGATGGGACGGGAACGGTATCTCTCCCTTCTCTCCACCATCCCCACGCCCGAGGAACAGCTTCGGGCGGACATCGACTATCTGGCGGCATTGCAGGGGGTGGATCTGTGAACGTGTATGAGCTGGCGAAGAGCTACTATCCCCGTCTGTGGGGCAAGGACCGGCTGGAGGCATTGGTCTCCGCTGGCCGCCTGACACGGGAACAAGTTGACGAAATCATGTTGCCAAATGGCAACGCACGAACGGGAAAGGATGATAAGATGGAGGTGGTCGAATGATCTATAACAAGCCTCAGCGGAAAAAAGGCGAGACGTGGGTGCTGAACGATTCAATCAAATACGCCCCAGAAATCGTTTCCCAAATCAGATTTCAGACTTTTAACTCAGAGAGAGAAACAGTTGTGACGTACACTAAAATAACGATTACGGTTGTTTCTTCTATCAGAAAATCAATTGAGTTTTCTGGCGCTGAAGGCGGGCTTCCTAATTGGTATCCTTATTCCAGAATGGGATGGGAGACAGGATGGGACCGCACCATCACCTTCCTGGAGTCCCCCACCGGCGACCTGCTGGCGTGGCTCCAGGAGAACGCCGTGAAGCAGTAAAGGAGGACACACTATGATGCACAAAACCAACATTTGGAAGCGTGGGGGGGGCGCTCTAGCCTACCTCTCGTCGCACTGCACAAAGGCGGTGCGGCATGATAGCGAACATGGTCGGCGGCGGGAGCGGGATCGAGTACACGGTGAAAACGTTCCGCTTTACTGGGCCTGAGGACATCCATGTCCCCGCTGACGCAAAGAATTATATCGTCGCCAATAATTCGAAAGCGGGCAACGTTGGGAACGGAGACACCGGAATCGAGGTGAGCATCCCGGATGAGGACATCGCATACAGAGCGATGAGGATGACGAGTTCCTCGATGTATGTGTACAAAGACACCTATTGTACGCTCAAAGACGGGGTGTTCAACCCGGTCGGACTCGAACGATACGTTGATTATAAGTTGATCGTCTGGTGAGGAGGCACTATGAACAAATCCAATTTCTGTAAATGTGGGGGGGCTTTCTAGCTCCCTGACCGTCAAAACGCCGGAAGGCGGGGTGACGGTATGATACACAATGCGTGTTGTTGCGGCGACAGAGGCGGAGGCAGTAGCACGGTCCCGCTGATCCAGATCGAAGAAGGGCATACCATCACCCTGAATGAGAACGATGCCCCGGTGAAGTTCTACGTTGCCAAACACGACTATGAGAGCGACCTCAACGGCACGGGCCGCACGCTCATCGTCCGCAAGTACTGCTATGACAGCCGCCAGTGGAACAGCTCAAATCGAAATGACTACATCAACAGTAGCATCAATGCTTGGCTCAATAATACCTACCTGTACCTGCTTGACGCAGACATGCGCAAGGCCATCGGCACCACAAAATTCAGGTACACATACGGCGATGGAAGCAACGCCCTCAGCACAATGAGCAAGCCCGTATTCCTGCTGTCCGCCACCGAACTGTTCGGAGATACAGTCTACACCAACATGGAGGGCACTAAGCTGGGCATTGCCGACGCACTCAGAACTGCCTACATGGACGGCAAGCTTGTTTATCAGTGGACTCGCTCCCCGGCCATAAAAAGGGTCACGCAAACCACCACACAAGCCTGCGTCACGAACGGCTCCTCCATCCCCCCCGCCGACTGCACCGACACCTGCGGGTCCCGCCCCGCTTTCACTCTCCCCTCCACCTTCCCTGTGATTTTAAACGGAGGAGGCGGAGCTTCGGTCAGAGAGACGGTCACGCTCCGTATCACACTGAAGGCAACTGACACTGACTATACTTACGCTGTTGCCGTTCAGGGCAAAGAATACGGATCGGCGGCGGATATCGAAGTCGAAGTGGGAGACACAGTTTTTTGTAAGGTTATGAACAGTCAAGGCTATTCGCACATTATGTTGAATGGATACCAGGTTGCTGAAAATTCTCAACGTGCACACGCGACCTTTTGGTTCGCCGTCACAGAAAACACCGCTATCGTTCTTGACCAGAGTTATATCAGGATCACCACATGATCCGCATTAAGGAGGACAATATGACGAATACCATTTTCTACCAACGGGGGGGGGGCTTGACCTAGCCTCTACCAGCACCTTGTACAAGGGGGTGCTGGGATGATCTTCAATCCTGCTCTCTCCGGCGGAGACAAGAGCGGCTGGGAACTGATCGGGACGTATGAGAACTCTGTCACCGTTACGCCCACGTCCTCGACAGAAACGGCCGACTTGAAGGTACTGCTTCCCGATGTCCCGTCACAAGACTTTTTGAAGATGGTGATAAACGTCGATTATAGCTGGAATCAGAAATCTTCGTATTCTGGAACTCCGACGGTGTATGTCAAACCGTTTTCGTCCAATGCGGACGAGATACTTAATTCCAAAGACGATGCTACCGGCACTCGGATGGCCGGACGCGGAGTGTTTTTTGGACAACGACATCGGGCTTCTGCTACTGGTAAACGAAAAGTTATGTACGCGTTCATGATTCCTACGTACACTAATATGCTTTCATGGGATATTGATTTTACGCTGAACGCAGTAGGCGTATATATCTGCGCCATTTTTGACCGAAACGTCTATGACTCGATTACGATGAAAGCGACGGTAGAACTGTACGGATCTAACCTGTGACCCCCGCCCACACCGGGCGTGGCAAATAGAAAGGAGAAAACTATGGAATTTCTTGCGAAGAACCTCTGGCACATTTTTGAGGTCTGCGAAGAGGAGCGGACCGACGGGGACAGCTTCTCCCCGGACCTTGTGAACGGCGCTGTGCTGTTCCTGTCCGCCCTGAACGGAGCGAAGGATACGGACTACAAGTGCCTCCAGAAGCTGGACAAGAAGGCCCTGCTGGCGGAGTGGGCGCAGGCGGACAAGGAGAAGGCCCACCGGGAGTATGCCGCTCTGGTGGCGGCTGTGCCCGGACATCGGGACGCGGACAAGTGCGCTGAGCTGTGCGCCGCCTTCCAGAAGAAGGACCGGGGCCTCTTTGAGAAGCACGTGGCGGAGGGCCTGGCCGCCCTGTACAAGGGTGAGTAAGGCGGTAGCATCCATCCCGCTCGACCGTGTGGACCGGGTGGAGCTGTACGTTTCCAAATGCCGCATGACGATGCAGGAGGTCTGCGCAAAGACCGGAGCGGACTACCTGCTCAACGGCGGTATGTGGAATGCGGACGGCTCCCCCTGTCCGCTCCTGAAGGTGGGTGGGAAGTGGCTGTCGAAACGACCGTGGACAGCGATGGGGTACGGCTGGAACAAGGGGCCGGACATCACTCTGACCTCTATGGCGGACGAGTGGCCGAACTTCATCGCCGTCACGCCCCTCATCAGCGGCGGCTGGAAGCTGGACAAGCTGTCCTATGCGACTGCGCAGGGCGGACGGCGGGGCCGGAGTGCGATCGGGCTGGATAAGGACCGTATCGTCCTGTACTGCACCGGGGACGGGACGGCGGACGCCAAGACGCCGGAACAGCTCCGGGACGAGCTGGCATCTATGGGCTTGCAGTCCGCTGTCATGCTGGACGGCGGCGGATCCTCGCAGTGTAGGTATCCCGACAAGTCCATCAAGGCATCCCGGAAGGTCCACAACTGGATCGCCGTGTGTCTCAAGAAGGAAGTGACTGGGCCTGTGAACGACAAGTACAAAGTGACCCCGGCAGTCGGTGTGAATGTCCGCTCCGGCCCCGGCACGTCTTATAGCAAGGTCGGATCGTATGCCTGTGGGGCCGTGGTGGACGTCACTACCACCCAGAACGGCTGGGGCAAGACGGCGAAGGGCTGGGTATCCATGGACTATCTCAGCCCTGTGGCGACTCCTGCGGACCGTGTGACGGACGCTGGAATCACCATCCGGCAGGACCTCATCCCGGCGGGCCGGAAAAACCGCCCCGGCGGCACGAACCCGGACCAGTACATCACGATCCATGAGACAGGCAACTTTGCCAAAGGCGCAGACGCCTCTGCCCACGCCTCCTATTTGAAGAGTGACGCCGCCGTCAAGGCCCAGATGAGCTGGCACTATACCGTAGACGACCACGCCATCGTCCAGCACATCCCGGACGGGGAGAAGGCGTGGCACGCCGGGGACGGGGCCAACGGGCCGGGCAACAGCACGAGCATCGGCATCGAGATCTGCGTGGACGCGGGCGGAGACTTCGAGCGGGCGCAGGAGAACGCCGCCTCCCTTGTCCGTCTGCTGATGAAGGAACACGATATCGGCATCGGCAACGTGGTCCAGCACAACCATTGGAACGGGAAGGACTGCCCCTATACCATCCGGCACACCGCCGGAGGGTGGGACAACTTCCTTTCTCTTGTGAAGAAGTCCACCAAGGAGGACAAGCCTGTGGAAAACAAGTGGTACACCGACGCCCAAAAATGGGCCGTCGAGAAGGGCATCAGCGACGGCACCCGTCCCGAGGACACTATCACCCGGGCGGAGGTATGGTCTATGCTGATGCGACTGACAAAGGAGTGATAAGGCATGGACTTTGGAATTACCAGCGTGGCGGCCATCACCGCCATCTGCTACCTGATCGGTCAGGGCGTGAAAGCATCCGGGCTGGATAACAAGTGGATCCCCATCATCTGCGGGGCCGTCGGTGGCCTCCTGGGCCCCCTCTGCATCTATTTCGGCGTCCCTGAGTTCCCGGCCCACGACGTCATCACCGCCGTCGCTGTGGGTATCGTGTCCGGGCTGGCCGCTACCGGAATCAACCAGGCCGCCAAACAGCTGACGCAGTAAACCAGAGAAAGAGAGGTGGCCCCCGTGGAGTGGACCATCGTGACTGTCATCATCGCCCTTGTAGGGCTGGGGGCCGCCGTCATCCGCCCCATCGCCTCCCTGACCGGATCTATCACGAAGCTGACCGTCGTGGTCGAACGACTTGAGAAAGAGCTGAACCACCTCGGAGACTCCAACCATGAGTCCCACAAGCGGCTGTGGGACCACAACGAAGAGCAGGACGGGCGAATCGAGGACCATGAGCGCCGGATCGGGGCGCTAGAGCATAAGTGACAGGGGGTGAGACCGGTGTACAGAGACAGCTGCCATAGCGTCTGAGATACCGATACACCATCGCCCAGCTGGAGCGTATGGCGGCCTGCCCGTGGCTGACTGACCGGGAGCGGGCAGTCTTTGACCTCTACTATCGCCGTGGATGGGCAATAGAGGACATCGCCGCAGAGCTGTATCTATCCCGCCGGACGGTGGATTACGCCCTTGCGCAGATCCGTGAAAAGACAAAAAATTGACCCCACCCGGAGAAGGGTGGGGCTTTTTTTAACCGTCTTCGAGATACTTGTCCAAAGCGGCTTTCAGTATGGCGTTCACCGTGTCTCCACGCTCTTCACATACCGCTTTCACTTTAGCGGCATATTCCTTTCTGACCTTGACGGCCAGTATCGTCATATGTTCCTTGATGTACTTATTGTTTGCCCTACGCTGGGCGTCTGTCAGTGCCATAATATCACCCCCAGAAATATTATATCATGCCTCGACATGGTTTGACCATGTACAAATAGCACAAACAAAGCGTCGAAAAGTTGGGCGGAATGCCGCTTGATAATATGGTTAAACCGTGCTAAGATATAGGCACAGAAGGACAACGAAACGACATGGAGGTACATAACATGAAAAAGCTGACTATCGATGACGTGATGACCGCTCTCCGCGCTAACCCCTCCGCCGAGCCTGACGGCGACCGCATCGTCTACTACCTGCATCTCCCCAGCGAGACGTTCAGCGTCAGCCACGACCTCAACGACTATTTCGGCCTGGAGACCGATGCCGATTACGACCGGATCTATGACGGAGACTGGGGCGCGGCCTGTGTAGCAGTCGAGGACGACCCGGACAGCGACTTCCGCGCCATCGCCGCGGAGCTGACCGCCCAGGCTAACGCCTGGCTGGCTACGCTGGATGATGATGACGCCGCCGAAGAGGTCCACGACTTCCTCGAGGCCGTGTCCGAGGACGCTGACCGCATGGGCGACTCTCGCCCGTCTCAGCCTAACCCTTATCTGGCCGCCGCCAAAGAGGCGGATGAGAGCGCCGAGCCCGTCAAGGATATTGACTCTTCCGCCGCTGCTCTGTACGATGGTGGCTGGAGGGCCGATGACCGGAACCAACTGATAGCCGAGTATCACCTGCGCCCGGAGGATGCCGATTCCATCTGTAAGCGACTGGCCGAGCTGGATGACGAGTCCATCGAGGATGAGCTATGGGCGGACTGACATCCGGCCCGATAAATCGAACACGACGAATGGAGGATCTACCATGGAGATCGATGAGATCCGCGCCCGGGAGCTGGCCTCCCAGTACTACGACGCACACCCGGAGCTCCACGTCTACGACCTCAATCTGGACATGGAGTACAGTGAGAGCGACGGCGCATGGGGCGCCGACCTGAGCATAGGCCCGGAGGAGGACTCAGATATCGAGGGCTTCTTGATGGTCCGTGACGACGGGACCGTCTACACCTACGGCCTTGACACCCCGCCCAGATGACTCCCCCCACAAAACAGAGAGCCGCCCGGTCCGCCGGGCGGCTTCTTTTTGCGTATCCCCTGCGCATGGGGGATGCGCTTTTTTGCTATCATGGTCGTAGAAGGAGGCGGTCCCTGTGAACTACATCCCCTATTCGCCATACAACGGCTATCAGGCGGCCCCGGCATATCAGCCGCCAATGAACGCTCAGCCCGCCCCGCAGGCCCAACAGCAACCGGCTATCATGTGCCGCCCGGTCGCTAGTGAAGAGGAAGCACGGGCTACTCCGACGCCTTTTGACGGGTCCACACTGATCCTGACGGACTTCGGGCACGGGCGCATATACAGCAAGGCCTTGAATTACAGCGATGGTAGCGCCGTCTTTCGGACGTACCAGCTTGCGCCTGCGAGGCAGGAGACGCAGGTGGAGTACGCACCTATGGCGGCACTGATGGAAGTGAAGGACCAGCTGGACACCTTAAAGAAGGAACTGGAGAAGCGTCCGGCCCAGAGGAAGGGAGCGACGGCGGAATGAACCCTATGATGTTGCTGATGAACGCCGCCCGGAGCGGCGGAGACCCGTCCGCACTGCTGAGGCAGATGGCGGGGAGCAACCCGCAGGCCGCACAGGTCCTGCGTTTGATGCAGGGGAAGTCCCCAGACCAGCTCCGGCAGACGGCTGAGAACATGGCCCGCGAGCGGGGGACCAGCATCGAGGCGGTAGCTCAGTCTCTCGGGCTTCCCAAAATCTCCTGATCGATATCCTCAAAAGTAGCAAAAAGACCTTTCAGCTTTCGGGGCTTGACGAAAACCGACCTTGTGACACGTCCGGGCATCTGCCCACGTGAATATAGCTGAAAGGTGGATAAACATGGATAATGACTTTGCGACCGGCTACGCCCTCGGGGCGGACAGCAACGGCACCTCCAACAACGGTTGGTGCGACGGCAACGGCGGTTGGCTCTGGATCCTCGTCATCTTCGCCCTCCTGGGCTGGGGCGGTAATGGCTTCGGGGGCTTCGGAGGCAATGGTGGCGGCTATGTGGCCACTGCGGCCACTCAGGCGGACATCCAGAGAGGCTTCGATAACTCCGCAGTCATCTCTAAGCTCGACGGACTGAGCAACGGCCTGTGTGATGGCTTCTATGCGGTCAACAACGGTATGCTCCAGGGCTTCAACGGCGTCAACACTGCGATGCTCCAGGGCTTCAACGCCCAGACGATCGCCAACCTCCAGGGCCAGAACGCCCTCGCTACCCAGCTGGCGCAGTGTTGCTGTGAGAATCGGCAGGGCCAGGCCGATATCAAGTACGCTATGGCCTCCGACACTTGTTCCATCCAGAACACCATGAATGGCAACACCCGGGACATCCTGGACAACCAGAACGCCAACACCCGGGCTATCCTGGACTACCTGTGCCAGGACAAGATCGCCACCCTCCAGAGCGAGAACCAGTCTCTCCGGCTGGCGGCGTCTCAGGCGGATCAGAACGCTGTCCTGCGGGCGGCGATGGACGCCAACACGGCTGAGATCCTGCACCGTGCGGCTCCTCTCCCTGTCCCGTCTTATCAGGTGGCTAACCCCTATACCGGCTCCTACGGTTACGGGTGCGGGTACAATAGTGCCTGCTGTTAAACGGCTAGTTTAGCCCGACTCGGGGCGGCGGTATCCCCGCCGCCCTTGATATTGGAGGTATCAAGATGTCTTGTAAACCTGTCGAGAAACTGTGTCCCCGTACCGTCATCTCTCAGTCTGTGACGTATGCGTCCGGGGTGCTGACGGTCAACATCCCCGCCGGGAGCTACACCAACCGGGAGGTCTATGGTATCGTCATCGCCCAGACCATCCCCGCTGAGACCATCATCGGGGCCCCTGTCATCATCACCATCGGAAGCGGGACGGTCAACTACCCGCTCTTGAAGTGCAATGGGACTTCACTTTCACTATGCAGGTCTCGGTTGATGCGTTCGAGGTGGTCTGCAAT
>ERZ1024365.39-NODE-39-length-24564-cov-9.406993_pt1 | contig 24564 bp, 24 predicted proteins | sample MGYA00520788_ERZ1024365 | MGnify/ENA primary metagenome ERZ1024365 (study PRJEB33242, sample SAMEA3444265) | Homo sapiens | biome: Host associated; feature: Gastrointestinal tract; material: Stool | place: Uganda | collected 2011-01-01 ... | reverse complement strand
CGAGATTCTGACATGTGACTGGAGTTCAGACGTGTGCTCTTCCGATCTGATTTATCAAAAGGTCTTTTAATAAGTTGTGGAAATGAAAATGGATTTAAAGCTCTTGACGGACTGTTTTACGATATAGCCGAAAATTGGGACGAACTAGAAGACATAACCTACGACTTAATTGAAAATAAAAAAGACAATAATTTTGAATTTATTTGCTTTGATACTGTTGATGAGTTAATAAAAATTGCTCAGCAAGAAATTATAAGACTTCACAAGCGTGAAAAAGGAAAAGCCCCCAGCGGTTTTAACGCCTGTTTTGGTGGATACTCAGAGCCTAAAAGAAGACTCACTTGCTTAATTGACGATATTATGACAAGACTTTCAAGAGCAGGATATGGACTTATATGGATAGGGCACACTAAATTCAAGGATATTGAAGAAAAAAATGGTGCTAAGTATCAGCGTCTGACTTCCAATCTCAATACAGATTATGACCTTATCTTTTCCGCTAAAGCTGATATAAATATGCTTATAAATGTTGAAAAAGAGATAGACAACAATCAGATTCAAAGCAGTCAAAGGTATATGTGGTTTAGAAGTGATGGTTTTGTTGATGCCGGAGGCAGGTTCCCAGACATAGCAATGAAAGTTAAATTTTCTGCAAACAACTATATTAATACAGTCGAAGACGCAATAAAGCGTTCAATTAAACGTAAAGATGCAGAAAGTTATATACAGTCTAAAAAAATTCAAGAAAAAGAAGAGCGTGAAAAATATTATTCCGAGCATAAAACCGACCTATTATATACATCTCAAAAGCTTGCTGAAAAAATTAAATCTGCATTACTTAACGTAGCAAAAGAACAAAGACCAGAGATTTCTAAAAAATTCAAGATTCTTGGAATAGATGTAAAAAATATGGAAGATAGTGATTTACAAAAGCTAAAAGAAGCTTTTGAGTTCATAAATTCATATAACAAATAAAACAATATTTTATACTATGGAGCGATATGTTGATGTCAAAAATTACATTTAAAAAAATAATTATATCTGTCTTGACAATTATTACCCTTGTATTGTTATTAATTTTTTTAGAAACAACAAAAACTGCGTGCTCTATAGAAAATGAGCCTCTTCAAGTGTCAACTGTTATAGATGCAGACCCAAATTCTGAAGAAGAAAAACTTGCAGCTGAAGCGATTAAACTAAGTATCACCCCAATGAATATGAACTCAAATGAATATATTACAGATGAAATAAAATAAACCTTGCTTCTTTCCCACCGACCTATATCAAATAAATTTTTTATATTGGTGACTGCTATGAAAAATAAAAAATTATCAAATCCTAAAAGTGAAGATTGGTTAAAACTCTGTCACTACGTAAAAATCGAGATTCTTGGTTATGATAACAGCATGAAATTTCCTAAATTTCTGGCACTAAGACTTCAAGGACTTTCCAGAGGACAATTTATAGCAAATAAAAATCAGCAAAGTAGTGCAAATTATGACTTCAAAATAATTCTTGAAACATTTAAAAAATTAAAAATTAAAATATTAAATCTCACTCAAAATAAAAAATTTAAAAATGAATTTTCAAAAATCAACTACATTATGGCAATTGTAGAAAATGAGATAAATGATGTTGTACTGGCTGAGAAAAGCAAGCACTTTCCCTTATCTATAAACTTAAAATTGTTTAAACCCTTAAAAAAAGATAGTTATAAAACCTTCAACAGCTCAAAAACGAAAGGAGACCGTACCTTCAATGAAGTTACAAAATGGATGTGGTGAAAAATTCAACTTAAAAGCTGTAGATAGAATGAATGTAGATGATATTATTTTCTTCCTTGAAATTTATTCTAACTGTGCAAATGCAAATATTGAATGCAATGAATGTCCCTTATATAAAAAATCCTGCTTAAAGCTGGAAGGCAAAATATTAGATAGAAGTATAGAATTTTTAAGGGAGATAAACAACGATGAACATATCAAACAAAAAAATGTCGAATCCATGGGAATTTGAATGTACTAAAGTGCAAAAGATACTTGATGAAAATTCCCTTGCCTCTGAAGCAAACGTATGTGCCATTCTTTGGAAAAACCCTGATTATTATAATGCTTATGATTCACTCTCTCTTGATGATTTTCAGAATAACTGCTGGAAAGTATTTTTTGAAATCGGCAGACAAATTATAAGAGATGAAAAGAAAAATACCCTTGACGAATTAACAGTTAACTTCTATCTTACAAAACACGAAAAGCTCAAAGCAAAATTTGACGAATATGGTGGCATTGAAACTATACAAAGAGCTAAAGAATACGTCAACACTTCAAATATCGAAGGGTATATCAAAGACCTATACAAATTTAAAACGCTTAAAACCATGGCTAAATTGGGATTCCCTATTGCAAAAGACATTTCAAAATATATGGATATGGACCTTGAACAAATTTATCAAACATTTGAAGCCATGCTGAATCATGTATTTTTAAAAACCGCAACATCTTCTAAATCATATAACATAGCAGATGGTATCTACGAATTTATCGAAAGCCTTGACAAAGGTAAAAATATCGGACTTCCTCTTGATAGTTCTGAACTTCTCAGTCAACAAATAGCTGGTATACAAAAAGGTCACATATATATGCTTGGAATGTCAAGTGGAAGTGGTAAAAGTTTTTTAATGTGTAGGTGGCTACTCCCCAGCATTATCAAAAACAAAGAAAAACTTTGTATCATTATGAACGAAGAAGACCAGACTCGAATACAAACAGAATTACTCATATATTTTACAAATGTTGTACTCAAAGGAAATGTTCATAAAATATCCCTCAGAAATGGTGGTTTCGATAAAAACACAAAAGACATTCTATATAAAGCTGCTGAAAAAATTCAAAAATTAAAAGATGAAAGCATTATCACAATCATACCTTTGGAATCTTACAATGTAAATACCGCTATAAAATATATAAAAAAATTTGCAGCTTTAGGATGCTCATACTTTATTCTTGATACTCTAAAACTTGGGAATACTTCTGCAAATGAAGATAAAAGTTGGCTATCGCTTCAAACAGATGCAGTTAAATTATATGATGTTATAAAACCTGCAGGGAAAAACGTTGCTTTATTTATGACGATGCAACTCGGTAAACAAAGCCTCAATCAGCGATACCTAAACAGTTACTCTATAGGAATTTCTAAAAATGTCATTGACGTTGTAAGCTGCTGTTTACTTGCAAGGATAGTTCATCCAGATGAACGTGAAGGGCAAAAAAATAGTATTAAGTGCTTTAAAGTAGGCGAAAATTCAGTTGAAATTCCTTTTGAATTAGACCCTGACCCAAAGAAAAATTATCTTCTCATTTTTATAACTAAAAACAGATTTGGATATGCAAACACATATCAAATCGTAGCTGAAGTGGACTTTGGGACCAATAGATATAAAGAAATAGGTTTTGCAAAAATCATGCCAGACTTTTAAATCGTTATAGTTTAGGCGGTGAAGAAAATAAATATCACCGAACTCAAGGAATACATAATAAAAAACAACAAAATCACATTTATTCTTGAAAACTTAAAGTGCCATCATATAAGGCATAGAGGTAATCAAATAAGAGCAGCCTTCCCAGATGGAGATAATCCTACCGCTATATGCATATATAAAGATACTCTTAAAGTGAATGAATATACCCACAATAAACTAAACGGAGACATAATCACCCTTGTACAAGATATTTTAAATATCAATTTTTTGAATACGCTGAGTTGGTTTCAAAAAGTTCTAAATATAAAAAATATACGTAATTATAAAGCAAAAAAACAAGAATTAAAATATGACCCGTTAGATATTTTCAAAAAGCATATATCAACAACTAGTGCTAATAGCAAAAATTCTAAATCATACGGGAATGAAACTCTCAGTGATTATACTCCTATTCTCCACGAAAATTGGCTTCATGAAGGGATAACTGAATCAACTAGAAAACTATTTAACATATGCTATAGCTCAATGGATAAAAAAATTATAATTCCCTACCGTGATTTAAACAACCCCGAAAAGTACGTTGGAATCATAGGAAGAACTACAGAATCATCATATAAAGAGCTTGGTATCCCTAAATATTTAGCTATAAAGCCTTTTTCCAAATCATCAACTGTTTATGGATATATTGAAAATTATACTTACATTCAAAAAGCAGGAATAGTAGTAATATTTGAGTCTGAAAAATCAGTGCTTAAAAGACATTCTAGACTTGATAAATCTACATTAGCAATAGGCGGACATGAAATTAGTAATGAACAAGTAAAATTAATTCTTGGGCTAAATGTAGACGTGGTAATTTGCTTTGACAAGGATATTAACGTCAACAAAATTAGAGAAACTTGCGAAAAATTTTGGCTTCATAGAAAAACCTACTATATGTTTGATAAATGGAATCTACTAAACCCAAAAGAAAGTCCTGCTGATTTAGAGGACAAGCTATATAAATTTATGTTCAAATATAAACTTCACTATGATAAATCGGAACATCAAAAATATACTAATGAAAGGATACGATAAGAATGGCTATCCCTATTACAATAGAGACGAGAAACGAAAGTTTTAAAAGTGTGGATAAAAAGAGTAGGCAAAAAATCATATTAAATGCTCTTGGTAATAGTAGACTTACAGCACGCCAAATAGCCTATAAACTTGGATATAAAGACCTTAATTATGTAAAGCCACGATTAACCGAACTTCTTCAAGAAGGAACTATTATAACTAAAGACAAGGAATTTGACCCAATTACCAACAGGAGTGTTGCTGTATACCAATTAAATGAAGTCTCATCTTCAAAAGCACCCTCTAAACGAAAAACTTTAGAAGATATAGAATCAATAAAGAGCAAACTAGGAATAAAAACTTTATGGTCTTGGTCTAAATATAAAACTTATGAAAATGACCCGTTTACTTACTATCTTAAATACGTTAAAAAAGTAGCTCCCGACAGGTTGGACTCTATTTACTCTCCCATGGGAACAGCTGCACATGAAATTATAGATATGTATTATGCCGGAAACATACATCAAGAGGAAATGATAACAAAATACAAAGAAAAACTATACGAACTTTCACTGTTTGATTACAAATTTGATAGGACTAATGAAGCAAAAAATAAAGCTATTTCAGATAAGTACGAAAAAAATCTGTTTCATTTCTTTAAAAACCACAAAAAGCCTAATTATAAAACTGCTTTAGAAGAATTTATCTTGATAAAACTTTCTCCTAAAATATATTTTCAAGGTTATATTGATTGTATACATACCACTATCAGCGAAAAGGGTAAAGAAGTGTGGATAACTGATTTTAAGACTTCTTCCCTATATACTGGCAAACTACTAAACGAAATGGCGGGACAATTACTTTTATATGCCATGGGGATTCATCAAAAAACGGGTATTCCATATGAAAGAATACATATACAGTTTAACTTTTTAAAATACTTAAAATGTTCCATACAAAGATTAAATAGCAAAATGACTACTACAAATCTTGAAAGACGTGATTATGTTGAGCGTATGTCCAATCTCATAAAAATGTGGCTTAAAAATTCATCTGAAAATATAGACGATTTACAATTAAATTTGCTTTTAGAAAAAGCGATAAAACAAAATAGCCTTGATATTTTACCTGAAAACGTAAAAAATAAATTTGCTATTGAGGATTGTATTATCGAAGTCCCTTATAATGAAAATTCCATAAAAGAACTCACAGAAAATATTACTAAAACAATATCAGATATTGAAAGTAAAACCTCGGAATATGAGATTTCAAATTGTGACGACAAAAAAGGCAGTGAATTATTTTGGAATGATATAACCGACAAAAGTAGCTTTTTTATGGCAAATCTTTCAGAATACAGTGCAAATCTGCATAAACCATATAGTAGATATTTAACTCAAAAGGGATACTAAAATGAGTGAGTATAAATTATTCAATGGTAACTGTTTAGACATAATAAAATCTTTTCCAGATAACTGTATAGATTTAATAGCAACTGACCCTCCATATCATATGGAACGTATTCTTGGAGGAGGTAGTGTTAATAAGGCAGGTAAAATGAAAAGTCTGAAAGAACTTGAAAAAAACAATCTAATTTATGGCTATGACATGGAATTATACTGCAAAGAATTTATAAGAGTTATGAAAGATATAAATATTTATTTTTGGTGTAACAAAAAGCAGATATTTGATTACTTAAAATTATTTATTGAAAAACATAAATGCACTTTCAATATACTATTCTGGGGAAAAACAAACCCTATACCAACATACTCAAACAAATATATGTCAGATTGCGAATACCTTTTACATTTTAGAAAGGGCAAGGCAAAATGCTCCCCACAAACATATGACGATGCAAGGACTTACTATATTTCTTCTGTGAATTTAAAAGACAAATTAAAATATAAACATCCAACAGTAAAACCTTTGGATTTCACAAGAAGGATTATAAGAAATTCATCACGGGAGAATCAAGTTATATTAGACCCTTTTATGGGAAGCGGAACATCAATAGTTGCTGCTTTGCTTGAAAGTAGAAATGCAATCGGCATAGAAATAAATAAAGAATATTTCAATATAGCTCAAAAAAGGATAGAAAATGAAATAAAAGATTTATAAAATCTGAAAGGTATGAACCTATGAATAAAAATTATGTTGTATACCATTTGCATACAGAACTTAGCTTACTTGACAGTTGCACAAATCATAAATTATATATTGATAAAGCTAAAAGTCTTGGACAAAAAGCAATAGCATTTACTGAACATGGAAATATATACAAATGGATAGAAAAAAAGATGTACTGTGATAAACAAGGAATAAAGTACATCCATGGTGTTGAGTGCTATATAACAATGAATCTTGGTGAAAAAATCCGTGATAACTATCACACTATACTTCTTGCCAAAAATTATGAAGGCGTAAAAGAAATTAATTCACTAATTGACTTGTCCTCCAGAAACGACCATTTCTACTATAAGCCACGAATATCAGTAAATGAATTTTTACAAATATCGAGTAATGTATTAAAAATTAGCTCGTGCCTTGCTTCCCCTTTAAATTATCCCAACGATATAGACCCTAATATTTTTGACAGACTGTGCCTTCACTACGATTACTACGAAATTCAACCTCACATAAATAGTGAAAGACAAAAAAGATATAATCTCTATCTTCTTGATTTATCTCAAAAATACGGAAAACCACTTATTGCGGGAACTGATACGCATAGCCTAGATAATTATAAAGCAGAATGTAGAAAAATTCTTCAAAAAGCGAAACATATAGGATTTTCAGACGAAGATGAATTTGATTTGACTTATAAATCCTATAGTGAATTAACCAAAATGTTTGAATTACAAGGTGTTATCCCTGAAAAAGTTTACCTTGAAGCTATAGAAAACACAAACATTCTGGCAGACAGCATAGAAAACTTCAATTTAGATTTATCTATGAAGTATCCAAAATTATATGAAGACGAAGAAAAAGTTTTTAAAGAAAGAATTTTAAATAAGTGCCAAGACAAATTAAAATTAGGGATTATAAAGCCTGATAAACGCTATCTTGAAAATATAAAGGAAGAAATGCGTGTTTTTAAAAAAATCGGGATGATAGGTTTTATGCTTTTTATGTCGGATTTAATGACTTGGTGTAGAGAAAATAACATTCCTAGTTCTCCTTGTCGAGGTTCAGTAGGTGGCAGCACAATAGCCTATATTACTGATATAACAGATGTTGACCCTGTCAAGTGGGGTACAGTTTTTTCAAGATTTGCAAACGAAGATAGAATTGAAATTGGTGATATAGATATTGATATAGCGCCAAACCAACGTGAATTAGTCTACGAACATATAATAAATGGCTTTGGGAAAGACTATACAGCCTACGTTTTAGCAATTGGCACTATTTCCGATAAAGGAACAATTGATGAAATTGGACGAGCCTTTAATATGCCTCTACATTCTGTTGCAATTATAAAATCAGAATACGAAGCAAATCCTGAAAAAGCTAAAAAAGATTATCCTAAATTTTTTTATTACTTTGACGGACTTTTAGGTACGGCTGTTTCACAATCCATACATCCTGCAGGAATAATAGTGTCTCCCCTACATTTGCCTTCAAATTATGGAACCTTTTGGAACGATAACAAAAGAATTATATGTATTGACATGGAAGAAGCTCACGAAGTTTCACTTGTAAAGTATGATATTTTAGCTCTTAAAAATATTCAAATCATAAACGAAACATGTAAACTTGCAGGCATAAAATATCCTTTATCTCATGAAGTCGATTGGAACGATAAGAACGTATGGAATGACATGCTTAAATCTTCAGTAGGAATATTTCAATTTGAAGGAGATTACGCATTTTCTTTACTTAAACAATACAAGCCTGAAAGAGTAAACGACTTATCCCTTATTAATGCAGTACTCAGACCTTCAGGAGCAAGCTTCAGAGATAGACTTTTAAAAAAAGAATTTAATAAAAACCCATCATCACAAATAGATGAGCTTTTAAAAGAAAATAACGGTTTTCTTGTATTTCAAGAAGATACAATAAAATTTTTGACTAAAATTTGTGGCCTTTCAGGCAGTCAAGCTGACAACGTAAGACGTGCAATAGGAAGAAAACAAAAAGACAGACTAGATGCTGCCATGCCCAAAATTCTTGAGGGATATTGCCTAAAATCAGATAAACCAAAAGAACAAGCAGAAAATGAAGCTAAAGAATTTTTGCAGATTATTGAAGATAGTTCACGTTATCAATTTGGTTATAACCACAGCACCGGTTATAGTATGCTTGGTTTTTTATGTGCCTACATGAGATATTACTACCCTATAGAATTTTTAACTGCGTATCTTAACTGTGCTGATACTCTCGAAGATATAAATAAGGGCACCGAACTTGCAGAAATTCTAAAAATTAAAATATCATCTGTTAAATTTGGAAAATCTTCAGCAAGTTATACTTTTGATAAAGTTGAAAATATCATTTACAAAGGTGTAGGAAGTATAAAGTTTTTAAATGATAAAGTGGCAGATGAATTATATAGTTTAAGTCAGAATAATAAATACAAAAGCTTTACTTTTCTCCTTCAAGATATAAACAATAAGACGTCATGTAACAGTCGGCAAGTACAAATATTGATAACTCTTAACTATTTTAGAGATTTTGGCAAAAACAAAAAACTTTTAGAAATTTTCAAGACGTATCAATTACTCTCTAAGAAAAAACAAGTATCCACAAAAGATATGGAAAACCTACATTTAGATAAAGATATTCTTGAAAAGCACTCCAAAACTAAGACAAATAAAATGTTTAAGGACGTTAATTGGACTTCATATATAGATGAAATTTCAAAACCTATTAAAGATGAATGCCTACCTTTAAAAGAACAAATAAAAGCTGAAATAGAATACTTAGGAAGTCCAGTCACTACAATAAAGAATCTAAGCGAATATTTCATGGCAGTAATAGAATTTAAAACTTATAAAGATACGCACAGACCTTATATTACTCTTTATATTTTAAAAACAGGAGAAAAAATCAAAACTAAAATCACGGATAGTAAACTATTTTCTTCAAACCCATTCAAACTATATGATATTTTGAAAACGGCAAAGCTTTCTAATAAAAAGAAAATTAAAAATGTAAATGGTAAATGGATTAAAACAGATGAAGATGAAAAAGTTCTAACCTCTTGGGAGGTTTGCTAATGGATATAGAATCACTACGTTCTTTTCTAAGCTCAATCTCACTTACAAATAATCAAGTAAATGAAATCGTAAGAGAGTACCCTAATATCATTCAAATTCTTAAAGAAAATCGAGTAAATGAAATTGATATTTCTAAACTTCATGGAATTGGTCCCTACATTTTAAAAGTCATAGAAAGAAAAATAAACTCTAATCTTTCATACACCGAATTTCCAGAAATTTTTGGGGGATTAATAAATCTCCGTATTGCCAAACAGCTTAAAAAGAAATATCAGTATTTAAGTAAAATAGTAAATGAAATGAATAAAAATCCTTATAAATGTCTTTGTAGCCTTGATGGTGTATCATTTAAAACCGCCGACTCAATCATTCTGAAATTATCTAAAAAAGGTAATCAATTGAGTTTTAATTTACCCCGCAATTTTATGCAATCAAAAGATAGATGCACTCAAGGAATACTATTCTTACTCAATCAAAATGAAATATCCGGCAATACAAACATGAGCATATCTCTACTTAAAAAACAACTTCAAAAATTAGTACCTGAATGCTTTCATCATTTTTCAAGCATTTTAAATGCCCATGCATGCCCTAAAGAAATTTATATTAATGAAAAAGTAAATACTGTATCGAGGTCAGAAACATATTTTACCGAAAAAAAGATTGCAGATTTTATTAAAGAAGCTATTGCATCAAAAATTTGTTGGGATATAAACACGGCTAAATTTCACAAAATCAAGGATTTTACTCTAAGTTTGGAACAATCTCAGACTCTGGATATGGTATGTAAAAATAGCATTTCAATACTTACGGGTAGTGCGGGAACTGGTAAATCTTCCTCTATTTTAGCATTAATTAACATGCTTAAAAGCAATAACAAAAGCTTTGTTTTAGCTGCTCCCACGGGTATGGCTGCGAAAGTATCAAGCAAATACACAAACACTAAAGCAAGCACAATCCATAAACTCCTTGAGTTCGATGTTATAACAAAATCCTTTACTTATGGGAAAAACAAAAAATTACCATATGATATGGTAATAATTGATGAAGTATCGATGTGTGATGTATTTTTATTTTGCTCATTACTTGAGGCTATTAACTTTAAAAAAACTAAACTTCTTTTAATAGGAGATTCTGCACAGCTCCCTTCTGTTGGGCTGGGAAACATTCTTTATGACTTAGTAAACTCTAAAGTAATTCCAGTAAACTCTCTGACAAAAGTTTTCCGTACCGGCGAAGGTGGTATCTTAACTGCTGCTACATATGTAAGAACTTCACAGTCTTATCTCAGTAATTCTCTTGAAAACCAGTTTATCGGTAATGACAAGAACTATGCTTTTATTCCTTCTTCTGCTGAAATTATGATGGAAAACATAAAAAAATTATACTCTTCACTCCTGCAAAAAGGCTATACGCCAAAGGATATACTGATACTTTCAGCATACAACAAAGGAAACCTTGGAACAAACAAAATTAATGAAGAAATACAGCTCATAGCCAATCCTAGTCGAAAATTCAAAAATAAAAATATATCAATAAATAACCTTGATGGTAGCAAAACTCAATTTTATATAAATGATTTAGTTTTACAAACTAAAAATAATTATTGTGCAATTAACAAACAAAACAATATAAATATAGATCGCCAGTTCACATTTATACCCAATGGAGAAATTGGAATCATCAAAAATATTTCAAGTCTAGGGGTCGAAATTCAATTTGAAAATACTGTTATTTATCAAAGAGAAGATATGAAAAACCTTAAACTTGCCTATTCCATATCTGTTCATAAAAGTCAAGGCGGATGCGCAAAAATAGTTATCCTAATTACTCCAAGATGTCACACATTCATGCTAAATTCTAACCTCTTATATGTAGGAATTACAAGAGCCTCAGAAAAAGTTTATCATCTGGGAGAAGCCCAAACTGTAAATAGGGCGATACATAAGAAAGTAGACTTTAAGCGAGAAACCTCTTTACTAAATATACTAACGGGATATAACTAAATGGGATATATGTGCAGAAAAAATCATAATAGAGAATGTGAATGTTGTCGTGAATGTGTAAAGCAAAAAAGCAATCTTAAATGTAGTAACTGCGGCGAAGAAATATTTGAAAGATATTACTGTATAGACGAAAAAAATTACTGTTTAGAGTGCTTAGAGGACTTATATGAAAAATATTCAGACTAGAAGAATTTTAGAATTTGGTATAACCAAAAACACGAAAAGCTTAAATGTAATTTTATTCTCTAAAGGCTACCATAAGGAAAATATGTTAAAAAATTTGCTTAAAATGTTGAAAATTATACATATTGAAATTAATGATACAGAAAAATTAAAAAACGAATTTATTTCTATGCCAATTTTCAAAACATGAATTGTACTAACAAAAATAAAAGGAGGAAATTCTTTGATTGACAAATACACACATAAATGTGATTACCAAGAATTTAATCTTCTCCCTGAAGTTTTTAAAATTAGTGATTTAGCAGAATTTCTAACAATCTCAAAAACAACAGTATACAACTTAATAGTGACCAAAAAATTACCTCATTTAAAAATAGATAGAACAATCATCATTTTTAGGCAACAATTTATTGATTGGTATGGCAAAAAAAGTATTACCCCTCTTCCTGAAATCCAAGTTATAAAAAATTTACCCCATATTATAAAAATCTCTACATTATCCAAAATTATAAACATTTCAAAAAGTAAATTATACGAATTAGTAGATTCTAATTTGATTTGCCACTCAAAGATAGGTACTAGAATCATAATTTTTAAAAATGATTTATTAAATTGGCTTTCTAAATTTTCAAACTAAACACGCATTGTGGTATTGACGCGACTACTTAACTAACTTAAAATATTTCTTGCATAAAATTATACTTAAAATTTGTCTTAAAATTTAGTAATACCTTGATTCTTAATTAAAAAAAGAAAGGTAGTATAAAATTATGTCTAATAAAAGATCTAATGGTGAAGGAACCATAACATTAAGAAAAGACGGGAGGTGGATGGCAAGGTACACCTACAACGGTAAAAGAGTACCTATTTACGGAAAGACACAAAAAGAAGTAAAAACTCTGCTAAAACAAAAATTGAGAGAAATTGAAACGGCCTCAGAAAAAGGTTGCACAAACTATATAGAAAAAAGTAAAGTCACCTTAGGCCAATGGCTTGACATATGGCTTGAAAAGTACTGCAAAACATCTGTCAGGGTTTCCACATATTCATGGTATGAAATGTTTGTTAGGGTACATATAAAACCTATACTCGGAGAATGTAAGATGTGTAACTTAAATACTGAAAAACTTCAGGATTTTTTTAATCTAAAAAAGAAATGTCCACATAGCAAGGATAAAACCAGAACTTTAAGTAATAGGACTATAGACGGCATGAGGAGGGTTATACGAGCAGCACTTAACCAAGCTAAAATTGATGGATACATACTATCTGATCCAATAAAAGGAGTTAAAATGGGGAATTTAAGTAGACCTGATGTTAGAGCATTAACCCGAGAAGAACAATTCAGACTTCATAAAACAGCAGAAAAATGGCAAAAAGAATGGCCTTCTGCCTTTGCGATAATTCTTTCAATGTACACTGGTATGCGTAAAGGAGAAATTTTGGGGCTTAGATGGTGCGATGTGGATTTATTCACAGAAAGTCCAACTATACATGTACGTCATTCTCTTAGAAGGGAAATAGATTTATCTAGAGAAGACAAAAAAACTGTCAGAAAATTAAGTGATACAAAAACTAATGGCTCAAAAAGGAATATTCCAATAATGCCTCAGCTTTTAGATGATTTTAAAAAATATAGAGAATCTCAAATACATCTCAAAAAGCAAAATAACATAACTCATGAAGAAACAGATTTTGTATTTCAAAGTTCAGTATTTAAAGAACATGAGCCTAGAAGATTCTACTATAAATATTTAGAAATTCTCAAAGATGCCAATATCCAAAATGCTGATTTTCATACTCTCAGGCATACATTTGCAACTAGAGCAATAGAGAATGTAATGGATATAAATACCCTCTCGGCAATTTTAGGTCACGCTCAAACTTCAACTACTGTAAATAGATACTGCCATGCAATTGAAGAATATAAAAAAATAGGTATGGAAAAGGTAGCTTATATCTTTACGAATAATAACAAATAAAACTGACACCAATAATTGGTGTCAAAATAAAAATTAATTATTAGTAATTGGAGTCAAAAAAATCTCGTATTGGTGTCAAAATTGGTGTCAAAATGGAATTTTAAGGAGATAATTCTATTTGATAAAACTACAATTTGGCTTAAATACTGGATTTTTAATGGAGCTACTGGGCGGGATCGAACCGCCGACCTGCTGATTACGAATATAATAGTTAAAATCTTATTTCAAGATATCACTAAAATTTCTACTGTTTTAGATAAAGTTTAATTGTCAAATAAAATTGAATTTTGTCTATTTAAATATAATTTTCAAATTAGAAATTTTTTATCTTTCCATTTAAATATTTATTCCCATTATAGTTGGTGTCAAAATTGGTGTCAAATAGAAATATTTTCATTTTGTATTGAATCAGGTAGTCAACATTTAAGATGAATATAAAAGTTTAATTTTATGCTATAAAAAACAATTTGAAATCTATAAATATCTTTGATAAGTCTTCCTTTTGTATTATATGATGAGCAAATCAATACTGTATCAAAAGGAAGACCAGTTATGTATTTTTGCCTGCTAAACAATTTTGTGATTAATTTTCACTATTAATTATATTTTAAAGGCTGAAATGCAAATAACCATGCTATAAGTAATTTCATTAAGAATATTCATATATAAAAATTAGCATTCATTAAAGTATGAATTTTGATGTGTGCCATTTTTTTACTCAATATTGCTCTGATTTATGCAACTTCCACCTCTTTTCGGCCAATAGTTAGGAGTAATTTTTTATAACTACTCCCAAAAAATTATTGTAAAGAGGTTGACTTAAAATGAAAATTAAAAAACATCATACTTCAAATTCAAGCAAAAATAGTAATCATCAATATTTTGTAATAAATAAAACAGGCTATATTTTAAAAGAACACTATGTGCCAAATAAAACACCAGAACTTTCAAATTTGCCAGCTCAAACAAGAAGCTTAGTATATAACGATATAAAAAATGATATTAAAGAAATACGTAATCTAGTAGATAGTGTGTACGAAGAAACTTGCGACTTAATACAAATGGAAAATAGTTTATCTACGCCCTACAATTTATCAATTGATTTGCACATTGAAACATTGGCCAGTGAGCTATCTTATAAACTTTTAAAGCTCCTAAATCCACTTGCATTAAAAATATACAGAAGATTTTTAATTAGATTAGCTGAACGAGGAGATTTTGATAATACCAAGGAAGCTAAAAAGTTGCTTAGTAGCCTTGAATTGCCTGACAATGAAATATATGTTAAAATTAAAACATGGGTTTATAAACTTGAAAACTGGATTTTAGATAATATAAATTCTTCTTTGAAGGCATCTAAAAGTATTAACAAAAACTTTTTGAGTGATGTTTTTGACAATATCAAAGAGCTTTTTGATAAAGTAAAAACTAAAATCGAGAATTTTATTTCATATGTACTATCCGCTGTGTACACCAAGACAGATCAATTCAAACTTAAAGAACAAGGCATAAGAGAATATGAAATTGTTCAATCAGGAAACTCAAATTGCTGTGAACATTGTCAAGAAATGGCAGGAAAAATATTTAATTTAGATGAGCTTGAAATCGGAGAAAATGCACCTCCGTTTCATCCAAATTGCGATTGTAAAATTGAAGGTAAAAAAACTTATGCTGATATTACCGAACCAATGGTGCTAGATGAAAACTTAGAAAGCTATGATAGAGATGCAGCAATAAATTATGCTATATACTGGCATAATAAATTTAATCCTAATTATCCAAATTTCTCTTCCAGCGGAGACTGTGCCAATTTTGTATCTCAATGCTTAGAAACCGGTGGATTTCAAATGAATGAATATTGGCATTGCTACCCTAGAAATGTTAAAGAGGTAAATCCTATTTATGCTTTGATTTTTAACTCCATTAAATGGAGCTACACACCTGCTTGGTCAACCGCCAAAGGCCAGTATGAATATCTAAAAAATTCAAATATCGTTACAGATGAAATAATTATAAACAATCCCGAAGATATCGCAGGTGCAATAAATGACCCTGAAAATCCCGTAAAGGTTGGAGATGTTATGTATCTTAAATGGAATAATGATTATCCTCATCACGCTACTATCATCAGCAAAATCAAAGATGATATGATTCATTTCGCTGCTCATACAGACCCTTACGATGAAAAGCCATTATATAAATTCTTTAATGAAAATGAAAATGGAACAGCGTACATCTTAAAAATAAAATAGGAGGTTTTATGAAAAAATTTTTATCAATATTTAATATTCTATCGTTTTTATTTATCACATACACTCTATGTTACAAATTTTTTGCAGATGATTATTATTTTTATAATAGAAAAGAAATCATCGAAAGTGGTTTTAAATTTCTTACCGACCCTTTTGGAGATATAATTTTTACATATATTTCTGTTGTGATTTTAAGTGTTCTCATTTTCATAATTCTATTATTCCTTCGAAAAGTCAAAAGTTCTTTTTATATTTTGTCTACTGTTTATAATTTGATTATTGCTATCCCGATTTTAAATATGTATAGCTATGCATTAGCTGTTAATCCGTTTAGATTTTTGGAATATGATACATTACGTGATCATATGTTACCTTGGGAATTATGTATTTATTCATGCGTATTATCGGGGATATTACTTGCAATGTATTTATTATTTAAAAAGACGAGGCATTTATTTAAAGAAACCACAATACGCCACACTAAAAAGACTTTATTAGTTTCTATAGGTTCACTACTTGCATTTTACTTTTTAAATATGACATACTTAAGCTTTAAATCAAATTATTTGATTAATCTCGCTTTCAATAACAATGGCGAGTACAACGAAAGCTTAAAAAACATTATTTCTGAAGAGCTTTTTGAAAGACTTGACTACGGCGATGGGTACCTCGAGGGTAAAGGCGAAATAACGGAGGAACACAATAATACCTTTCCTATTAGTTATTGGTATAGAAACAAAGCCTATTCGACCTACAGATTTACGTATAAGAAAACAGATAGCATTGAGGGAAATCTAGGAGGAGCTTACAAAGTTCGTGCAAAAATAACTTGGAAATTTAAAAATTTTAGATGGGTTGTTACGGACGTATTTGTACACCCATAAGATTATAAATTAACATAAAAAACGATTAATTCTTTAAAACATAAAAATAAATGTAATCCTATCTTTTAACCGAGAAAGGGTTACATTTTTAAAATACTTGCAGTTTAAGGGTTTAAATGCAAATATAATTATTTTATTTGCAGAAAAGGAGAATATCTATGATTAGCTAGGAACAAAAAGGCTACTTAATAAACTAATCGACAAATATATATTCCACATCTAGACAACAAAAAAAGATAAAGTATTCATATACCAAAATATTATGGTATCTATTTAAGGAATAAAACATCATATATTTTTAAAAATAAGGTTGATATTGTTCCTCAAATAGGGAAGATATTTTTTTAGTTGCACATTACCTAGAAGAATCTATTGATAAACAGTAAAAGCAAAACATGACGATGTTCCCGATGCTCTCGCCATGTTTTCACAGTTATTTAAAGAATTATCTATGCTTCCAGTTAAATTTATTGATAGAAAATCTTTGACTTTTTAAACGCAGAAAATATAATTATTTTTAACAAAGCAGAGAATCCATAATTTCTAAAATCAAATCACATATGGCGTTTAACTCTACCCCTTGTGCATATGAGTATTCTTTTTGATACTTACTCCATAAGGTACTTATTTGTTTATCGTTTTTTATTTGATTTAGTATTGATGAATATTCATTTAATATATGTGGAGTTTCTCTTTTTTGTGTGGTAGCCAAAAGAGCCTCTTTTAAATATTTTTTGTTAATTTCATTTTCCTTTAATTTATGTAAAATCCATAAATCATAGTAATCTCTAAGACGAGTGCTTGCAATTCCTCTTGACAAAATGGTATGTAACTTTTCAGCTAAAACAGTTTCTAAGTTATAAGCTAAAATGTCTATTTTTTTATCTTCAAACATTAAAGGATATTTATAATCTATTTCTTTTGGAGTAATCTTATCTCCAACAGTAATATCTACACTAATAGGGATTTTAAGTCCTTCATAATTACAAACAATAGATATTCTCATACCGGGGTATATATCTTCAAGTCTTATATCTGATATTTTTATTATGTCAAATGTAACACCATCGTTTATGTCTATTAATATTAATTCGTTAAATACTTTAGAAACATTGTCTTTTTCAATTTTTAGATTCCTCACAGTAGTATCTATATCGACAGTAACACGTTTACTGATTCCTAAAAGTGAAGATATTAAAATACCGCCTTTTATTATAAATTTATCTTTGTATGGTGAAACGGAAATTCTTTCAAGTAGGCGTTCCATCATGTAAATTCTTAAAAGTACTTGTGCCGAAATATTATTTTCTGTTGCTAAATTTCTAATTTTAGCTTTTAATTGTCGTGATGAGTTCAAATTAAAACCTCCAAATATTCTCTTATTTTCTTTTGTATTCTGAATTTTTCAGCGTATTGCATTAACAATGGAATGTTTTTGTTATTTCGTGTGATATATTTTTTAATAGCATCAGAAAAAATTCCAATTTCAATCCGACTTTTATTTCTTACAATATCGCAAATAGTCCTTTCTGGATTGTATGTATTAATTTTCCTTCCAAACACAGTTGGTAATGTAATAATACCAAGATTTAAAAGTTCATTTTTTATAGAGTAAACTTTTACATTGAATTTTTTTATTGAACTTCTATTTGAATCAGAACTTAAAGTTACAGAGTATTCAAGAGGGTCACGGTCACTTAAATCATGCAAATACAAAGCTGTTTCGTGAGAAAATACGCACTTTGGGTATCTTGTTTGAATAGTAAACATCTCGTCTTCGAACGTATCGGTAGAAAAATATACACCATTTTCTGATTTAAAAATTTCACCATCTTTTACCATTTCGCTTATATATTGAAGAGATATATCATTGTCTGAAAGATTTTTAGATAATAAAATTCCGTTATTATCCTTTATAATTTTTCGGATTATTTCTTTTTTATTCATTTTTCACCTCTTAATTTTTATTTTCAAGTACATATTATAAACTAAATGTACCTAAAAATCAAGGCTCAAAATTCATGCAAAAAATTTTCGTACATGATAAAATAAACTAATTTTGATTTTGTAGATACGGATGCGAAAAATACGATAAGTGTAATTGAAAATGACCCAATGAGGCTTCTTGAGATCCCTGCATATTCAATTGAAAAAAACGAATTGTGTATACCTAAAAATTTTATACAATCAGTAAACTTTGAATTTATGAGTAATGGGTATTTAGAAGAAAAATCTAAATATAGATAATAAATTTATACTTCTCGCCATTTTCCTGAAACACTGGCAAAAACATCATGTTCTACCCACTTACCATTATTACCTACATATAAATAAGCTTTCTTATACTTGCCATCCATTCCAAACCTTACCCCAGTATTATCATCTCTTTGTACGATTTCTGAAAGAATAGCTTCACTACTTATAGCACCGAGTAAATCTTCAGAATAAACTCTAAACTGTACAAACGATTGATTTTGCAAAAAGGATGCAGAAGGTGTGAACGTATAAGAAAGCTTGTCTGTTTTTCCAGCAATCGAAGTCCACTCGCTCCAATTAAATTCATCAGTGGAATTTCTACTTTCCAAGTTGTAAGCAGTAATGTTGTTATCAATATCTTTAGCTTCATTCCAAGAAATAGTAAGGGATTCTCCTAACACATAACTAAGTAAAGAAGTTTTTATTTCGGTGGGTGGATTAGGTTTACTGTTTCTTCTTATTGCAGATGTTTCTTTATAATTTGAATAATAAGAACTTCCTGCAGTTCCTCTAGTTAAAATTCTAAATTTTATATAATTTCCTCTTGCTACAGTTGTTCCATCAAAACTGTCTGTTCCACTTGAATCTGACGAAGCTATGTCTTTTAGTTTACTATAACTTCCCCATGTTTTATTATCTTGGCTTGTACTGTACTCAATTGTGTACCCAATAATAGAGTTATTATCTCCTCCTGCTCCTCCATTCCATGACAAAATAATATTGCTCTCAAACGGATCAGGTCTACATGAAAATGAAGTAGGGGCTATACATGAAGTGTATAAAATTCTCCTTACGGAATTACTTTCCCTAAAGTCTGAATAATATGAACTACCTGCTGTTCCTTGACTCCTAACTCTATATTTTATATACCTTCCTCTACTTATTTGAGGAGAAATATAAGCAGAAGTTGATTCAGTTGTTGTTAGACCACTCCAACCACTAAAGCTGGAATTGTCACTACTTATTGCATATTGAATATAATAATTTTTAACTTTATTATTTGTTCCGTCAGACCCTTTGCCCCAACTTAATTTTATTCTGTTCTCAAAGGGATTCGGAGAAACAGAAACCCATGCCGGAACACCGCAAGGGCTATATATAGATATTGTCCCAAGACTAACTTCAGTAGATGAAACAGTTCCTCTATCCAGTCCAGATACTACTACTCCGCCAAACGAAGCAGATAAATTTATTTTCTTTTCTGCTCCATTAGTATGTTCCACCGAGAAAGTTGCCGAACATAGCGTTGCTGTTTTAGATTTTCTTGTATCAATATCTAAATTATCGTATCTTCCTACTTCGTTTCCATTACAGTAAATTCGACCCCAAACTTGATGGAAATTATTCCACGCACTATTTGAATATCCATCATTTCTTCTGACGTAGAGGGTAGCATTTACAGTTGAAGTAAGCCCTGAAACACTGCTATTCCACGACAACCACACGTCATAAACACTAGATTTTGTACCATTGGGCTTATATGCTACTCCGTAAATTTTACCACTTGCCATATTTTAATTTCTCCTTTTATTCTGTAGGTTTTGGTTTAATCCATAAGGCTCCTTCTACATAAGAGGGCTCTGTTTCGCTTATAATTACACTAAATGGAACCTTACTTTCTACATATGTTTTTACTGTGGTATTAACTGCTTTCTCCACTTCAGAATCAACCTTATCTTGAACCGAACTCTCAATTTCTGCTTTCATATCTTCTACAAATTTATCAAAGTTCTTGTCAATATAGTGTTGCTCTAATTTATACATAGAATCGCAAAGTAAATTCCAATCTTCTGATGAACATATATAAGGTGCAAGTTTAGTCGTCAGTTCTTTATATTCCTCATCTTCTTCCTCAGCTCTGCTATCTCCCTTTTGCTTTAATTCTCTGTACCTCGTAACATCTTCCTGAAGCGCTGGTGACAGCTCAGACATTTCCTTAAATATATCTAAATTATTTGGGAACGTGCTTCTATTTCCATCTATCAAAATAATCTCTCCTTACCATAATTTTATTGCTGTAATATTCATAACGTCTTTTGCCGAAAGTCCACAAGATATTTCTTTAACAACGTATTTCCCATTAGTTCCTGAAGTTTTGTCATATATTTCTATAACCTGATTTACATCAAGAGAATAAATCGGTAAACAAGTTATTTTAACTGTATCTGTTGCCTGTTGATGATAAAAAATTTCTTGCTTTGCTCTATTTTTACAAAGCTGTGTAGCATATTTAAGCGATTTCTTCATATCTTCAAGTTCTTTTTGAGTAAATTTAGATTCAAACTCAATACTTATATTCATATCGTCTATATCCTCATCTATTTTTCCTGTTGCTTTGGCTTTATCATACGCCTCTGAGCTTCCGATATATGTATCTTCTTGAACAACAAAATCTCTTGTAAAGTTTTCTAAAAGTCTTGTTTGAGTATACGGGCAATCAGGGTATTCTTTATCAGTTAATAAAATTTGATATTGAGCCTGGCATCCTTTACTCATAACTCCACCATAAACAGTAAACTTATTTTTTATATTTTTATACTGAATTTGACGTTCTAAGCTTTGAATAAGATTATAAGAAGAAAAATCCCACTGCACCTCGGAATTTTTTATTGCTCCAAGTTCAGTAGGTTTTTCTGTAAAAATAAAATTTCCGTCCAAATCATAAAATGCTTGATAATTATAAAATAGGTTCACAAGTTCATTTATAATTCCGTATCTTGTTTCACCAATGTTTTTCTCGATTTTGTATGGAATAATTAAAGATGTTTCAGATATCTTCATATTACTTTCTCCGCCGTCTTTTACAACTGCCTTTATAGCATCGTGAACATAAACCCCTGAATTTCCTTCAGAGGGTTTTATTATGTACTTAACTGACAGTTGTCCGCTTATATCTCCAGTAAAAAGAGCCATTTTATCAAGTCCACTAATTGAGACGGAATTTTCATTTATAGAAATATTTACAGATGGGTCTTGTATTGCATATGTTCCTTTCTTAAACCAAATTATCTCTCCTGTTTTAAGATATGTTATTCCAACAAAAAGCCTAAACCTTTTATTTATCCAAAAAACTGATTTCTCAGAGGGAAGAAACTTGTCAAAAATTTTAAACTTTACAGAGCAAGTTCTCCTAATAGGCGCCTCTGCGTTTATGTTATAGCTTCCACCAATACATTCGCCAGATACCTCATCAATAACTAGATCATCTGTATTTAAAATTTCTATCTTTATATAAATACTTCGTATTTGTTGAATCTGCACTTCCAGTTCTGCTTTTGATAGCATAGTCTCATCAGGTATCCATACACTCAATCTAAAACCTCCTTAATTGCTTGCCTTTTCGATATAATCAGAGTTATACAGCCTGTAATCATCTATAAGATTAAACTCTACAAGTGACTTCATATCTGAAAGTTTTCCTATTTCTATGTACTCAAAACTTACTTCATATAAACCTATGAGATTATTATTCGGCGTAAACTGAGGAGTGCCTAAAATACTTATTGCCATATATCTTCCGTCTGAATTTCTGAAACCTTTCGGCTTTTTATCACATAAAAATTTTTCTACTTTTTGCCTCAGTTCCTTTTCATTCTTTTTATTTATACCACCCATGTTATCTGCCACTAATATACATTTTATCGAGCCGGTTACATAATCAAGATTGCCCTGATACACAATATATGGATACCTATTTCCTAAAGTTTCAACCGTATTTGAGCCAATGTGATGTGATAGTGCGGCTAATTCAAGATTGTATATAAAGCTATAGTCATTTTCCTTGTCGAAAATATGAGCATAATCGTAAGAAACATAAAAACTTTGTGGATTCAAATTAACTCCATCTGTAAAGCTTGCTTCCATATCAGGTGTAATATTATGCAAATCATCTTCAGTATTCATGGGAATAATTTTATATTGATATGTTTCTTCAGCTTCAACAAATTTATCAGATAAATCATAAAATATCTCCTTGGGATTAAAATCTATAATTTTGTAAACTTCCCACATTTCGTTCTCTGATTTCCTTTTTAAAAGCTTTATGTGAGTTACAGATTTATCTTTTACTTTCACATTCCCTGCAGATAAATCTCCCTTAAACTCTGCTAAAAATATGTTTTTATCGCTCCACTCTGTATGAACATGGCTATAAGAGGGTATAGAAGTTGGATTTATCAATTCATTGGATAAATTTAATTCATTAAACGAAGCATTGGTAAGCTCTACTTTGTTAGGCTCTTTTACTGGATTTCGAGTAGAAAAAACAGTGGAATATGGTTCTCCCCAAAAATCAAAACCTAATATCATACTACACCACTTCTTTCTTATAAACTTCAGCATAAAGGTCAAGCATATCACTTTGAGATTTGAGAAGTAAAAACACCTCATCTTGCCCTTTTAGGAAATTGTCAAAATCAATTTCATTTCCCATGCTTATATAACTCGAAACTACACCGCATGAATATTTAAAAGCATAAAATTTTTTGTTTCTATACTTAATTTCAATTCGATCATCAGGTGAACAATCATTATATATCTTTGTAATAACTAAATTGTCTTCAGCCGGAGCATCAAGCCAAATTTTTAAAGTGAAATTCTTATTTATTAGGTTATAAGAATCAGTAAATGAAATAAGTCCATTCTCATTTACCTTAATTCCTTTATCATTTATAAACTCATAATTTTTGCCCTCTCCAGTTATTTCAATAAGTCTTGCTTTAGCCTCTACTATCCCATCACTTAGATTATTTTCCAAAATAAGAGCTTTGTAAGACTTTTTGCTGTTGTAATCAACGTAAAAATGAAACTTTATTTTATCAGTTGAAATACTCTTTCCTAACTCTAAAAAGCAAATAAGTTCTATGTAATATGTTTCCTTGTTCTCTAAGTTAGAAAACCTGTATTCAAGAGAATCATCTTTAATATCAGGAGTAAATAAAATCAAATTTTTATATTTATCATATACATTGTATCTGTATGATAAAACCTTGCCTTCTGTATATATCCCCTTAAATTCGCAACCTTCATTTTCTATTATCGTGTCATTTTTTAAATCACTAAATTTAAAATTTACGTCTTTATATTGTATGATAAGAGATATTTAAATCGCCTCCTCACTATATATCTTTCAATATTTAAATTATTATATTTTATCGTCAATGAATTTGTTATTAAAGTCTCCGTTTTTAATCATTATCTGAACAGAATCTCCTTCGCTAAGAGTAAGTCCTGTTCTTGCTTTAAC
>ERZ1024365.38-NODE-38-length-24566-cov-18.578801_pt1 | contig 24566 bp, 62 predicted proteins | sample MGYA00520788_ERZ1024365 | MGnify/ENA primary metagenome ERZ1024365 (study PRJEB33242, sample SAMEA3444265) | Homo sapiens | biome: Host associated; feature: Gastrointestinal tract; material: Stool | place: Uganda | collected 2011-01-01 ... | reverse complement strand
TGTCAAGAGAAATTTCTTATTAATAAATTAATTTAAAAGATAAAGGAATGAAACATGCGAAGCACGTTTCATTCCATATAACATTAAAAATTTTACATCTTGACTTCAGAACATTCCTTTAAGAATTGTTCAAAAGTATCTTGCTCAATGAATGGGCCAACACCTTTTTCACAAGCTCCTCTAATTAAGCCGAATACATTGCTATCTTTAACATAGTAATAAACATCTTTGTAATCCATATCATATGTTTCTTTGATTAAATCTAAAGTTCTCTTAACTTCCTTTAAATTATGTGTATACCATGTGCCCGGCTCGTTATATTTAAAGCTTTCGATATAGAAGTATAAATAAACGGGATGTAAAACCATTAAATTTTTCATCTTTTCTTTATAAATCGTAGGATCTTGGGCGATTAACTTACGACATGGGCCAATAGTCGATTCAACATAATCACAAAGATACTGCTCCACGTATGTATGAGAGCCATTATACATACGTCTTGTTAAACTATCATCTTTAAAGTTCCAAATATAAGTAAGAATGTTCGCAACTCTAATTTTATCAGAGCTATTGAGACATAAATGATTAAAATAAATATCTTCATGTGTTCTTAAAGTATCATGGCATCTTATATTTTTTTCTCTTAAGAAATCCATTTTGTAATATTTACCATGTACTCATACTGTATCTTGCTGATGCGGCACATAAGTTTTAAAATCATCTCTTTGTTCATAAAAATCTGTAATCAGCATATCAGGCTTATCATTTATTAAGATTTCTTTAACATTAAGATATGCCCCAAAAGCAATGGTATCATCAGAATCTAAGAAAGTAACGTATTTTCCCGCCGCATTATCAATTCCCAACTGCCTTGCAACGCCCGGGCCGCTATTCTTTTCACATCTTAATAGCTTAATATCTAATATAGAATTAAATCTATCTATAATATCTGTATAATCTTCACTCGAACAATCATCTGCTATAATGACTTCTATTTCTTCACAAAATTTTTGCATTGCTATTGATGCCAAAGCATTTGTTAAAGTAGAGTGGCAATTATAAGCAGGAATAACAATAGTTAAAAACTTATCATTCATGTAATTTCTCCTTTTACTCTTTAAATTGACTTTTTATTTATAAATCTATTATATATTTTTTTTTCAAAGTTGTCAAGAGAGTTTTCTAAGATTTTTCCTTGACAAATCCAAAGAAATTTGATATAATAGTTTTAGTAAAAATCAAATGAACAAAATTTAGAAAAATGATTTGAAAAAAATCACAAAACCCACTTTTTTTTCGCACTCTACGGTGGGAAAAATCTCGTTTCATAAAAAAATTAATAAAAAGGAGAAAATTAAATAAATGAAATTAATTGATAATTTACAAGTATATGATTTAGCAGAATCTATTGCCGCCAGTGGTTATCCAATGAGAATTGAAACAAATAAAGAGTTAGAAGATATAAGAAAAGCGATAAAAAAAGATTCTTTCGGCAAAGATGAAAAGACAAAATCAATTTATAAAAGAGCTTGTGCATTAGGAAATTCACAAGGCGGACATGATCAGTTCCTTTCAGGTATACTTGTTGCTTTTGATTTATCATTTACTAATAAAGCTTGAACAGAAGCAGAAAGATATAGATTTCTTACTTTTGTAAGTAGCCAGAGCACAATGCACCGAATAACTAAATTCAATTTAAATATTCAATATAATGAATATGTTGATAAACGTATTATCAAGATAATGAAATCAAAAGTAAAAGAGTATAATCTATTAGTAGATACTTATGAATTAGTCAAAAGTACAGCTACAAAAGAATATCTTGATGAATTAAATAATAGATTAACTCATTTATATCTTGAAATACTTTATAGTAATCCCTCTGGCTTCATTTTAACAGCAAGAATTACAACTAATTATAGATGTATTAAAAATATATACGGACAGAGATATAATCATCGTTTGCCCGAATGGCGTGAATTTTGTGAATATATGAAAGAAAATTTACCTTATTTTAAAGAATTTTGTTTAAAAGCCTATGATAAAAACTAATGATTTTATTAATTTTTTAAAAATTAAACCTTTAAATACGACTTTAGGTGATGAATATATAGTAGAATCATATAAACATAAAGTGCTGCGGCAGAATTCTATTTTAATTGATTTTACTCCTTTTGCTCTTGGATTTTATCTCAAGAGCAAAGATATAAATATCACAATAAAAGTTACTGAATTAAATAATTATAAAATTATTAAAGATAAAGAAAATATCGCTCCGACCATCTTTGATAATTCTTTAAAAACTATGATTAATAATGTTTGTACAGATATTTATACTTATCAATTAAAAAATATACATTATTTATGTTTAAATGATTATTTTGGAGAATTAATTAGTCGTCATAAAATAATTCTCAAAGAAATTCATCAAGTTTATTTTAAAGCAAATATGTGGTTAGAAATAACTAAAGATAAACAGTATATTCTTAAATGGGATACTTTGATATAAGATGTTTATTGACTTTTCCTTATTTTTATGTTATAATTAATTTATAATTAATAAGGAGAATAATAATATGGATACAAATTCAATTATTAAATGTATAAAAAATAATGAAATTAACAAAATAGCTAAAGGTAGTGTTAAAGAAGTTTATAGAATGAATTCAAAAGAAGTATTAAAAATTCCTCGTTATACAATTTTATTTTCAGAAAATATAAAAGAAAAGAAAAATACTTACCACAAAAGATATAATTGCTATTTATCAGGTGTTAATCAGATTTTAAATGAAATATTAATATGGAACAAAGAAAAAAGTGATTTATTATGCCCGATCACTTCATATTATATAGATAAAAATATAGCTTTTTCAATTTCTCTCAAGATAGCCACAGCGGGCAACATAATACAAGATGAAGAATTTGATTTAAAATTCTTCTGTGATAAATTGAATGTTAGCTATTGGAGATTAAAACAGAAAATCTGGCATTTATCGGATAAGTATGATTTAGATAGAGAAGATTTATTTTATAATGAAAATAATTTTGGTATAGATTTAGCAAGTAAAAAAATTGTTTTAATTGACTATGGTTTTAAGAAAAATTTTGATTATAAAGATGTTGATGCTCTTGAACAAGAAAATCAAAGATTAGGAGGGATAATAAATGATTTTAATAAATGAACGATTTAAAGAATTAAATAAACATAAAAATTATAGTCCAACTTCTCATATAGAAATGTTTTATTTAAATAAATATGCAATTATGAGAACTGTAAAGAAAAATATAATTCATTTAGATTTATTAAATAAAAATATGGAAACTATATGCTCAGCAGAAGCAAAATGCCATCCAGATGATCGTTTTAATATTGAGGAAGGTACTAATTTAGCTTTAGCTCGTTTATGGGAAAAGTATTATAAGGAAATTAATGCTAAATATTATATAAAAAACTTTATAACTGGGGCAATGTATGAAGTTGATACTGGAACTTGGTTTAAAGATAGTTTTGGTTGCCGTATTTTAGTAGGTGATTTAATAAAAATTTATTATCCTACCAGATTTGCTTTAGCTATTGTCATTAATCGGGCAGGAGATATTGCTTTAGATGATGGTACTCTTAAAAATTTAGCAAAAGAAGATCCAATTTATCAATTTTATAGTTCTTTTGAAAATACTAAAAACGCAATAAAAGAAGATATATTAAATAAAACTTTAATGTTTAACATTATAAGAAAATAAGGAGAAAAACATGGGAGAAAATACGACATATATAAATCTTGACACAAGAACACTTTATATTAATGGAGAAATTACAACAGCAGAAGTAAGTTACATTATTTTTAATCTTATTCATATGATACAGGAAGATGATTTGGCAGAAGAAACAATAGTGGATTATGAAAGAGAGCCAATTCACATCTATATGACTTCTGTTGGTGGAGAAGTTTATGCAATGTGGGCTTTGGTTGATATTATGCTCAAAAGCAAGACACCAATCTGGACTTATTCACTTGGTAACACTGATTCTGCCGCCCTTAAGATATTTTTAGCTGGTTCAAGAAGATTTTGCTACACTCATTCATGTTTCTTATATCATCAGCTTAGTGCGGGCATTTCAGGCACATTTACCACTATGAATGATAAAGTAATTGATGACTATGCCATTGCACAAGCACAGATTGAAGATTATGTAGTTAGAAGAACTAAAATTGATGCTAAGACACTTGAAGATATTAGAGAATGTAATCGAGATTGGATTATACGACCAGCAGAAGCACTTGAATATGGAATTGTAACTGATATTATTGAAGTATTTGAAGAAGAAGAAAAAGATACGAAAGAAAAGAAAACAAAATAATTAAAAGAGGGATAAATTCCCTCTTTTTTATCAAGAGGTGAGGTTAATGGATTCAACACTAATAAAAGATATGAGAAAAACAATTAATAGTGAGTTAGATAGAATAGAAAACTCTGAAAACTTAGAAGAAATTAAAGAAATGGTTGAAATTTTAAAAATAAATATTCAAAAGTATGCAGATATAAATTACTATAAAATCAAAAGTAAAAAGAGAAGAAAATAGCCCTTGTTGTGATAAAAGAAGAAAAATATTGACATTTCTTTATTTTTATATTATAATATATATAGAAAATAAAGAAAGAGGTTGATAATTATGTTTAAATATCCAAAATTATATAAAGTAACATATGAAGGAAAAATAACTTCTGAAGAAGTAGTATCAAATCCTGCTTGTGGCATGGGAACTAAAGATGGATCGGGGCAGTTTAGGTTTTATACTTGGTCAGATATAAATAAGAAAAATAAAAATATTTTTACTCACCTCTTACTTGCCTATGATTGTACAAAAAGAAATAGTAAAGTAAAAGAAATATTTCATAATGGAGTGATGATTTATGAATGTTAAAAAGTATATAGAGATAAGACCGGGGGCAGGTGGAGAAGAAGCAGAAAATCTTGCAGATGAAATGATGCGAGTATATCTTAAATACTGTACTAAAAATAAAATTGATGTAGAAATACTTGACTCAAACAAGAGAACTATTACTTTGCTTTTGGAAGGAGATAATAAAAAACTTGCCCCGTTTGAGAATGAAAAAGGAGTACATAAATTCCAAAGAGTTCCAAAAACGGAAAAAAGAGGAAGGGTTCATACTTCAACTATTTCAGTTGCCGTTCTTACTATTGATGAAACAAAAACAAAAAAGAAATATTATGATGATAAAGATATAAAAATAGATGAATATAGAGCATCTGGGGCAGGTGGGCAGCACGTTAATAAAACAAGTTCAGCAATCAGGGTTACTCATAAGCCATCGGGCATAGTAGTTACTTGTCAGAATGAAAGAAGTCAATATAGAAATAAAGATACTGCCCTCGCTATATTAAATTCTAAGCTTGAAGCTATTGAAAATGAAAAAAAGAGTAATAACATAGCAAAATCAAGAGCAAAGCAAGTAGGCGGGGCAGAAAGAAATGAATCTCGTAGAACTTATAATGAACAAAGAGAAGAAATAATTGATAATATATTAAATGAGCGTAAAAGATATAAAGATTTTTTTAAAGGGGAGTTGTTTAAATAATGATTACGACAAAAGAATTTCTTGAATATGGAATGTATCTTTGTAAATATTATGATATAGGTGAGGGACATTGTAGTGATGAATGCCCATTTGCTAAAAATAATGAGAGCAAGAAAATATCATTTTGTGTTTTTCCGGAATACGATGAAAATACTGTTTATGATATTGATTTTGCTATAAAAGCAGTAGAAGAATTTAAAAATAAGATAGCTAAACCAATTTCATTAATGGATTATATGAAAGAAGTTATGCCTTATTCTACTGATTTTTATAAAATACAGGCTCCATGTACATTTTTTAATGGTGATGATTTTGTTTGTAACACCAATGATGAAAGATACTGTGAAGATTCTTATGAAGATTGTTGGAAGAGATGTACAATTACTGTTATGCCCAACGAAATGAAAGAATTTTTAAAAAAACTGTAAAAATTGCACAAAAAGTTATGTTCAAAAGAAGAAAAATGTTGAGATAAATGTATCTTGACATTTTTTAATTTTTATATTATAATATATATATAAAGTAAAAGAAAGGAATTGATAAAAATGAAAGAAAATATAACTTGTATATTTTGTAAGGAAGAAACTTGCCCGATGGAAGATGAAATTTTCTGTTTAAAGTGTCTTGAATATGAAACTTCATATGAAAACACTAATCTTTCTAAAGAAGAAATGGAAGAATTTTAAAAAGAAGGGAGTATCAGAATTATGACTACATTAAAAAGAAAATCTTATCAAAGAAAAATTAATAAAATTGTACGAAATATAAATAAAGCCATGGAAAAAGATGAACTGTGGCGGGGCAGATTTATAATTTATCAGACAAGGGCAGAGTATTATAAGTATGCAGATAATTCTGGCATGGCGTGCTATTATTGCTTTTGTATATATGACAAGAAAACTGGAATTGATAAAAAAATTTATTCTGAAAATGGAAATTGGCTTATTTATACTAATGGATTTGGTTTATTAGAAGAATTAAATGATTTTATAGTTAAAGATTTAAGAGTTTGGAGAGATGACGATCCAAGAGAAGATAAAACTGATTATACTAAGATAAAGATGATAAGGAGACGATAAAATGAATTTAGATATGTTAAGAAAAAATCCATATATTAGAGAGAAAAAATATGATAATATTTCATCATTTAATTTTACACCTAAAGCTTTTTTTGAACAGCATTGGGACGATATGACAATAAAAGCAAGAGGTTTGTTTGTAGATACAACAAACGGCAAGGTTGTTGCTCGTAGCTATGATAAATTCTTTAATATTGAAGAAAGACCTGAAACAGAGTTAAGAAATCTAAAGAACAAAATAAAATTTCCTGTAATTGCTTATAGAAAAGAAAATGGTTTCTTAGGTTTAATATCTTATGATAAAGATACAGATGATTTACTTTTTACAACAAAATCTTCTTTAGATAATGATTATGTTGAGTATTTTAAAGATATCTTTTATTCAAAAGTAGACCGTAAAGGTGTAGAAAAAATTAAAACATATGCTAAAGAAGCTGATGTTACTTTTGTATTTGAAGTAATTGATATTATAAACGATCCTCATATCATTAAATATGATGAAAGTACGATTGTGCTTTTGGATATAATTCATAATGTTATTGATACATTTTATCCTTTAAAATATGAAGTTATGGCATCAATAGCATACAGTATTGGAATAAAGCCAAAAGCAAAAGTAATTACTTTATATAATTGGGAAGATTTTGTTGCTTTTTATAGAAAAGTATTAACTGATTATAAAAATAAGATTGAGGGTTATGTATTTGTTGATGATAATAATTATATGTTAAAGTTTAAAACACCTTATTATCTTTTCTGGAAAGAAATGAGAAAGATTGTAAACTCTAACAAAGCAATTTATACAGAGGTTGTTAAATCAATAGCAAACAATAAAAGAATTTATAATGCCCGATTAGCTACAATTTTTATAAAATGGTTTTATGAAAATAATATGAGAAAAGAAAATATTATTGCCCTCAGGGACAAATTTTATGATGATTTGAACAAAATTAAAGAAGATTTAAGTAAAATCAAGGCAACGGCGGCAGAATGTGAAGAAATATTTTCAGAGGAGTAAATATATGAAACGAAAAATGGATTTTGTTTTAAGAAATGATAAAGGTTTTTATAAAGATGTATTTAGATTTTATCCTAAATCAACTTCTGTGCATAGTTTTGGTGATAATCCCCCAAAAAATTGGGACGAAGTATATAAAGTTTATTATTCTTGGGCAATTTTAAGACAGTATGATGAACATTTTTATATTAAAACAGAAAAGTTATTTAATTTAACTTGTGATGAATGTAGTGTGATTCCTAATTTATCAACTATAATAAAATACGTTATAAAAACTAAAAAAGATTTTGTAGCGAGAGGAACAGGCCAACCATCTGGAGACTGGTATATTTATTATAAAACATATTATGCTTTTGATGGTGATATAGATTACCTTGAATTTCATGTGTTTAATAGTTTTACAAATCAGGGTTATAAATTTATTTTAACAATAGATGAATGCGATAAATTTTGTGAATATTTAGATAAAATTAATGATTATGCCCTTGAATTTTGCGGGAAAGGGATTTAATATGTATGATATAAATAAAATAATGATGAAGCACAACTTTGAAGATTGTATAAATTCTTTAAAAGAATATAATCAAAAGCAAGAACAGAAAATTGCCGCCTTGCAAGCAGAAAACAATCTTTTAAAAGAAGAATTTTATAAAGATAAAATTATAAAGAAATTAAAAGAAGAAGTTTCTAATTTACAGTCTGAACTTAGATTAAGTTTTAATGTTTCAGAAAAAGAGTGGATAAAGATTAAAGAATGGAAGAAAAAACATGAGCAAGAAAGACACGAGGGCAATAAATATCATGGAGCCATAGGTGGTAATTATACTTATGAATTTATACCTACTTCTTTGGGTATAATTGGATCTATTAGATGCTCTTGCGGAGAAGAATTTACTTTTCAAAATATAGAATAGAGGTGATGAAGATGAACTTTAATAAAGCTATAATTGTATTTTTTATTTTAGTTTTAATAAATGTAATCTTATCCACTATTAAAAGTGTATTAACTGTTAAAGGAACAAGATTACAAGCAACATTAATTAATGCCATTGCGTATGGTTTTAATGCCATTGTTATAAAACAGATTACAACCTTTGATGTTACTACTACAATTACAGTGACAATATTATCAAATTTAATTGGTGTATATTGTTCTATGTGGTTTTTAGATACTATTCAAAAAGATAAATTATGGACAATTTCAGTGACAGCTCATAATGAGCAAGATGGTTGCGGCATAATTAAAGAATTAAATGATAAAGATATAGCTTTTAGAAAATATAGTATTTCTAAGAAAAAAGAAAAAACGATTGGATTAGATATTTTTTCAGAAACAAGAGAACAAAGTAATATTATAAAAGATATTTTAAATAAATATAGAGTAAAATATCATGTATATGAAGTTAAAGCAACTTTATAATTAAGAGGAGGCGATTTTATGAATGAAAAAAGATTAAGACGTAAAAATTATGATAAAGTTTATAAAATTCGCCATTATAAAATGTCTAAGTATTTAGAATATTGGTATCCTTGCCCTTATTGGTCTACTTTTGATGAAAATGGTAAGATGTATACAAAAAGATTTTATCGTGGGCAAAAGAGTAAATATTTTAAGAGATTATCTAATAAAAGAGTACGAAAAAATAAAAAATTAAGCGGTCGGGGCAACAATTATCGTAAGTTATTTGACTATTGGTGGGAGATGTATTAATGGACTCATACATTGGTGCTTTAAAAATTGAATTTAAAGATGGAGTGTTAGAAATTCCTAATTGCTCTTGTGAAATAAAAAATAATACAGTTTATGTAAAAGAAATTTATAAAGCAAAAGATTCTGATACTTTGTTTACTGTTACTATTAACGAGGAGAATGAAAATAATGATAACTAAAGAAAAGTTTGTAAAGTATTTAAACGATGTTATAAAATATGAAGAAAAACTTAGTGAATATTATGATGCAACAAATAAAATTTTAGATTTTTGGAATGATGATACTTTTTTCATCTTAATAGATGACATATTAAAAATGCTTAAAGAGGAAACAAATGATAAAGATGATTGGATAGAATTTTATTGTTATGATTGTGACTGGGGCAGAGATGTAAGAGGTAGAGCTTTTAATGAAGATAATACACCTATTGACTTTTCTACGCCAGAAAAACTTTATGATGTGATTATGGAAGGACAAGAGTAAATGGAATGGATAATTTTAATAGCTTTATTTGTATTTGCGTTGATTAGTATTAAAATTAAATATACTCTTATTGAGGCTCCTATGATTGTATTGTTTTTAATTATAGGAATAATTATAATACATATATTGGAGGCGGTTGTATAAAATGAATGAAGAATACGCAGAGTGCCCTTTTTGTAAAGAGATAATTCGTGTTGAAGATATGAAAAAGATAGATAATTGCCCATACTGCGGGCAGCCTTTAATCATTAAGAAATTTTATGTTGTGTCAAAAGGAGAGATATAATGAATTTAATAGATGTTATAACTAAATTTACAAACGATGAAAAGAAATATATTGTAGTTTGTAAAGACTACAAAGAAAAGACAGCATTACATTTGATATTGTCTAATTTAGGTTTTAAATATGATGGTTATTATAAGGTGAGTTATATTTTACAGGAAAAGAAAGATAATATAACTTTTTTAATAGTCTATGATAGTGATTTTAAACGTGCCGCAGATTATCTTAGAGGGCAAAGATTTGATGGACTTTTGATTAGTAAAGAAATTAAAGATTCGTATAAAATTTTACCATATTTTCCAATGAGTGGTAATATAGTTGGATTTGAAATGCCCACAACGGCAGAAATTAAGAAAATTCTTTTAAATAAAATTAGAGATGATAATTTAAATAAGTCTCAGATTTATACTTATGTAAAGGAACTTTTATAATATGACAAAAATGGAAGAATATTTTAATGGATTGATTACTTTTGATGAATTAATATATTATTTAGAATTAAAAATTAAAGAAAGAATAAAAGAAGAAATGTACAAAGAAAAGGAGGATAATAAATGAGACCTTTAGTTTATTTTGATTTTAAAGAATGTAATAGTGATGATGATAGTGTTATAATTACAAAAACAAGATTAAAAGAAATTTTAAATGAAATATATGAAGCTGGATATAATGATGGTGTATCTAATAAAACAAATACAATAAATTATAGAGAGAGCTATTTAACACCAAGGGATATAAGTACGGTTATAACAAATTAAATAAAAATAATATTTTGTTAATAAAAGATAAATTAAAAAATGTCAAGAAATATTTCTTGACATTTTTTAATTTTTATATTATAATATATATAGAAAGTAAAAAAGATATATTTTATTGAGGTGAAAATATGGAATATATAGATATTTTTAAGAAAATAATTGGTAAAAAATATAATGTGTGTTATAAATAATAAATAAAGGTGATTATTATGGATAGAAATTTAGATGGATATTATTTTAGAATTAAAAGAAATGGTAAATGGGGTAATGTTTGTTGGTCTGATATGACAGATGAAGAAAGAGATGAGTAAATGACTAACCGTAGCGAAGAATGGTTAAAGTCATTGTGTAAAGGGCTTGGTAATACTATTCATAAGATTGGTGAAGATTTAGATATTGCGTGTGAATAAAAGTAAATTTAGGATTTATTAATTTAAAAAAAAGGAAAGAATATATATGAATTTGAAAAAGATTAAAAGTGAAGATTTAATTTTTAGCAATGAAATTAAAAATAATAGAATTAATACATATATCACATTAGATGATTATAATTGGATGCATTATAAACTTTCTACTTGTTTTAAGACAGAAGAAATGGGGGTATTAGAAGTTGAATTTGAATATTTTGGTACAATTACTTCATATATGAGTGTAATGCAGACATTGAATAATAAGATATATGAAATTACATATGAATATCCAACAGATATTTTCAGTAAAAATTTGATTAAATTCTTAGAAAAACATATTAGATGCTGGAATGAAAAATACGCATTTAATGGTGAAGAAGAAGTTATAGATTTCTTTAATGAAGTTCTTGATAAAGGAATTATTAGAGATGTTAAATAATATATTGGAGAAACACTATCTTTTGAAAAGGAGAACAATAAATGGAAATATTTTCAATAGTAGATAAGATAAATGTGAATAAATTGAATAGGAAAATAGTAGAATTTATACATAGAGAAGGATATAAACCTTATATTTTTGCAAATAAAGAAACGCTTGATATTTTAACTAAATCAATCGAACAAGAATTAAGATTTGAATCAACGGCAACTAATATTAAAACTTATTTTGTTAGTAAATATCTGGGTAACAAAATATTTAAAGAAGATACATTAAAATTCGGTGAGATTGAGTTGAGATAGTAATAAAAGGATAAGGAGTTTTTATAAAATGTGTAAATATTGTGATTATAACTCATCTGATAATCGAATATATGTAGATTTATTAACAAATGAATATTATTTAGATATTGAAATATTAAAATTAGACGAATATGATGATGGATTTGTTTGTCAGAGAGAATATATTTCGTATTGCCCTTGGTGTGGTAGAAAATTAGAAGAAAAAAGGCGGTGCAGAAAGAAAAATGGGTTCAGTTGTTTGAGAATGAGAATGTTATATTAGAACAGCGTGGTAATAAATATTATTTATTTCTCTATGATAAGGGAGGAAAATTTCAGAGAGAAGTTATTATTAATATTAAAGATAATTATAAGGTTGAATTTATAAATAATAAATAAAGGTTTATAATAATTTCAACAATAATAAAATTTTATTTAAAGTTATATAAATAATAGAAAGCAAATAAATCAATGTCTTTTATATAAAAAAGAAAAAAGGGAGTGTAAATATGCACGTAGTAGATTTTTTTGAAGATTATTATTATTTTAAACATAAAAATATTATTTTAAATTCAATTAGAGTAGAAGTATTTTGTGAGGATAAATCTTTTAGAATTATTCCATTTGATATTCAGGTAGCAGGTGAAGATGAATTTCGTATTAAACCAAGTGTATCTGATGGAAAATTTGCTGTAATATATGATTATATGGAGGTGTAAAATGGAACAGAAAAAGTTTATGGATATTTCTCGTATTAAAGAAGATACGGAATTAACAGTTGCAAATACAGGCGGCTTTCATGTAGGAGATCATATTGTAATTCAAGAAAAAATTGATGGCAGTAATGCTTCTATTGCTTATGATAAAGAAACAAATAAGCTGGTTGCATTTTCAAGAAGACAGACTCTTGATTATAACAATACATTAAATGGATTCTGGAACTGGGTACAGACATTAGCAGTTGAGCCATTTTCAAAATATCCAAATTATGTATTTTTCATGGAGTGGCTTACAAAGCATACTATTAAATATATTCCAGAAGCTTATGGTAAGTCATATTTTTATGATGTTTATGATAAAGAAAATGAATGTTATTTGCCACAGTCAGAGGTTAAGAGACTTGCTAATGAACTGAATTTAAGATATGTGCAGACGTTTTATGACGGAGAGTTTGTTTCTTGGGAACATTGTATGTCTTTTATGCACAAGTCAGATATTGCTATTGATGTACCTGAAGGAATTGTAGTTAAGAATCAGACAGAACTTAATAATCCAAATTCAAAAACTCCATTTGTATTAAAGATTGTAAATTCACAGTTTAGTGAAATCAAAAAAGAAAATCATAGACAAAAAGTAGAAGATCCACAGAAATTAGCTGCCAAAGCAAAAGCATCTGAAATAGTAGAACAGATTGTTACAAAGAATCGTGTTCAGAAAGAGATATATAAAATGATTGATGAGGGCATTTTACCTCAAAAGATTGAGCCACAGGACATGAGAATTATTGCACAGAACTTACCTAAGAGAATTTTTGAGGATTGTGTAAAAGAAGAGAATGAATTAGTAGTTGAAGCCGGTGAATTTTTTGGAAAGATGTGTGGTTCTGTAACTATGAATTGGGCTAAGAAGATTATTTTAGGAGAATAAATATGTGTAAATATTGTGATGGAGATTCAATAAAAAATATTATTTTTATTAATCCTTTAACCAATGAATGGTATATAAGACTTCAAACAAATGAGTGGGATGAATATGGTGATGATTTTATATATTTAAAAGAATATATTTCATATTGTCCTTATTGCGGTAGAAAGTTGGGAGAGGTGAAATAAAATGAGTTGTAAATATTTAAAAGAAAGTAAAATGTATTGTGCGTGTGCTATGTGTAATGAAAAAAGTATATGTAAAAGTGCTATTACTTATTCACCTTTAATATATGTACGAAAAAAGGATGTTATTCCGTTTGCATCAGAAACAAATAAGATGACAAATAATACAATTAATCATTGCATGACACAGGAGTTAGAAAGATTATCTAAGTTAATTAAAAATGCAATTATGGATGGTAATTTTTCAATTAGTGAAGAAGGCTCTTTGAAGCCCGAAATACGAAAGAAGTTAGAAGAACTTGGTTATAAAGTAGATGTGGGTGGTCAATATTATTATATTATTAGTTGGAGGTAACTATGATAGAGAAAATATTTGATAGAGATTATTTAAAAAATGAACTTGGTTTACCGTATGAGAACACAATTACAGATGAAATTGTAGATAATAGTAGATGGTCAATTATGCACGAAATTGTGTTTAAAGATAATGGTAAATTTTATATGACTACATATTCTGTTGGTGCTACTGAAATGCAACCTGAAAGTCCTTGGGAATATGAGAGTAAAGTTAAGTGTATAGAAGTAGAACTTCGTGAAGTTAAAGTTGAGAAATGGATGCCTGTTGAAGATTAAAAGTAAATTCTTTTAGATGGAGGATATTAAAATAGAATTAAAAGATTTATATATTATCTAAGGAGAAAATATGAAGATTAGGAGGTAATTGTATGCACTGCTATGAATGCCCATATACATCAAAAGTACAAAGAAAATATGGAGTAACGACACACTGTAATCTTGAACCAACAAATATGGATGTCACATTTTATGTAATGAAGAAAGATAATAATGAATTATGTCCATTTGTGTGTAAGGGTACAAGATTTCCGGGAGTAGATTACAGCAAATATATTAATGATAAGATCGCACAATGAATGCTTGTTGAAGATTAAAGATAAATTCTTTTAAATGGAGGACATTAAAATGGAATTAAAAGATACAGTGAAAATGATGAATAGTAATGATTATAAAGAAAGATTTAAAGCAGAATATTATCAGTTGGTTATAAGATACAGAAATCTTAAATCAATGCTTGCAAAATGGGACGAAGGAACAATAAATTTTGATCCAACTTGTCCAAGAAGTACATATAATATGCAAATTAAGGCTATGACTGATTATATTACAGTTCTTGAAGCAAGAGCAGTGATGGAAGGTATTGATTTACAGATTATTTAAAGGGAGAATTTAATTAAAATGTATATTAAAATGTTAAAAAATCTTCAAGAAAATAATTTTTATCTCAAAAAAGATTGTAGATATAAAATTGTTTATGAAAATATTATGGTTATTTATGTTTTAGATGAAAATGGAGAAAAAGTGGGCTTGGGCAAAGATAGCTTAGGTTATATTTTTTATTATGAAGTATAATGATAGAGATTATGTCAAGGTAAAATATTCCTTGACATTTTTTAATTTTTATAGTATAATATATATAGAAAGTAAGAAAAGAATAAATAAAAAATATAGGAGTTGATAATATGAAAAATGAACTGAAATCAAAAGCAAGACATATAATAAGAGATTTTTTTGATTATGTAAAATATGAAGGCGGAGAAGATAGCGAGTGGTATGAGTATGAAAATTATCCTGCTTATTTAGGTTGTGGTATATCTCGTTTTTGTTTGGAATTAGATGATGATTATGTTATTAAAGTATCAAAAGACAAAATGAGAGATAAATATGAAAATTATAGAGCAAATAATGGTACTGAACAGTCATTAACAGAGATAAAAGTATATGAACAGTGCCCACAGGAGTACAAATATTTACTTAATCCTATTGTAGAAGTGGGACTTTGTGATGGATACATATTTATAATACAGAAAAAGTGTAAAATTGTAAGCGATTATTTTGATATGGATAGTTTACAAGTTGCAATGGAAGATATGGGCAGAGAAAATGAATATTATGATTTAGAGAGCAATATTTTAGAACTTTGTTCATGGTTTAATCTTTCTGAAACAGATATTCTTGAATATACAAGTAACGTTGGCGTAAATAACGATGATAATATAGTTATTACTGATTATGGATTTAATCTTGCTTATTAAAAAGGAGAATATATATGGGATATTATACGAGATACAGTATGGAAGTACAAGATATTGATAATAAAGGATACGATTCTTATAAAATCGCAAAGTATATGTTAGATAAACAGAAAGAATCTAATAAATTTTATGTTTTTAAATATGAATTAGAAGATTTTGTAGAAAATGAAGATGCAACATCAGGAGTAGATTATGGATTATCTTTTGGTGATAACGAATATAAATGGTATGATAATGAAGAAGATATGCGTTTACTTTCAAAAGAGTTTCCTGATATACTTTTTAAATTACATGGTGAAGGTGAAGACAATAAAGATATTTGGGATAAGTATTTTATGAATGGTAAAATGCAGTATTGTTCAGCAAAAATTATATATTCACCATTTGATAAAACAAAACTATGTTAAACATTTTTTTAATTAAAAATATATAATAATTAGATAAAAGGAAAATAATTATGAGAGAGTTTGAAAAAAAGTTAAAAAGTTTATCCTTGCATGATGAATGTTTTATTTTAAGTGTAATTTTAATTGGTCTTAGAAATTATTTATTAACTGGTAAAGGAAGAAAAGTAAATTTTCTTAATGATGATAGTTTTATTTTTATTTATCTGAATAAAGTTAAATATTTTGAAATAATACATGGGCATTACACAAAAATATCAGAATTTGATATAGAAGATTTTATACATATAATATGTAATAAATCAAAAGCAATAATAGATAGGATAAGTGAAGAATTAGGTTATTTAGATGAAATTGAAGATGTTGAGGGTATAGCAGATGCTATTCGTATAGATATGTGCAAATCAATATTAGAACATAATTTGAATAAACTTGAAATGGAATATGGAAAAGAGTGATAAATATGAAAATATATTTAGTAGAACGACCTGCAACAGAATATTGTCAAGATTATGCAATGGTAGTTATTGCAGAAGATGAATTACACGCTGAAAGAAAAGCGAGAGTAAGTTCAGATGACTTTAAGAAATGTCAAGAGATTACTATTACAGAAATTAATATAGATGAAGAACAGTGTGTTTTAATAGCAAATACTGGTGCATAAGAGGATAATTATATGGCAGATAAACAAATAAGAACTATACAATGGACGATAAATTTACCAATGAGTTTTCCTTTGGATTGGGACGATGATATGATTAAATTTCATCTTAATGAATCAAGTTGGTGCTGCAGTAATCTCATTAAAGAGTTTGAAAAATATGATGAAAAAAATGGTTGCATTTGCAGTATATGTAAAGCAAAAGTAATAGATTAAAAGGAGAATAATTATGATAAGTTTAAAAGATAAATTAGAAAGTTTAAGTTTAGTTGATAAATCTATATTTTTATCTGAAGCTTTAACTTGCTGTACAGAATATTTATTATCTGAAAAAAGAGAAGTTATAGAATTTGAAGATAGTGATTTCGTTTCTATCCTTACAGATGGAGTAAAATATTTTGAACTTCGAGAAGATGGATTATTTGATAGTGAAGTGTTTGATATAGAAGATTTTATGTCTATGATATATGAAATGTCAAAAGCAGAGTTATATAGTTTAGATGAAGAATTAGTCCGGTTGGAAAAAATTGGAAGCGTGGAGAGTAAAATAGATAGTATAATTACAGATTTATGGAAGGCTACATTAAAATCAAGTTTAAGCGAATTTGAAATAGCTTATGGAAAGAGGGATATATAGAATGAATACAGAAATTTTAGAAGCCTGTAAGTTAATGTTATTTGGATTAAAGATAATTGGAGGACTTTTTGGAATACTGTGGGCAGTATTATTTTTAGTTGAAAATATTTATGTAGATAAATATAGAAATCAATTAAAAAGATGCCCGAACGATCATTATAAGGTCAAGAGCAAACTTAGAAGGAAAATCAGTGATATAGACAAGTTAATTAAAGTTGCCGGCTGGGGCATGGTAAATAATGTTCTGTTAATTCTTATTGCTTTTGCTATTGAATATAGATGTTTTTAAAGGAGAATAAAAATGAAAATTTATGATATTTTGGGAGTACAGGAAGGGCAAATATTTTCTTATGAAGGTAAATTTAATAAATTTATAAAAGGGGAGAGATATATTCTTTCTATAAAAAACAATCAATGGTTTAAAGATTATAGCGAAACATATTTAATAGATATGATAAATCATTCTGATGAAGTCATAAAATATTGTTCAGCAAAAAATTTAACTTTAATTAATTCAAAAATAACTGAAGGTTATTTATATGCAAGAAGAATAGGTAGTGCAGTTTATATTAAAAAAGATGAAGTATATAGTTATGTAATGTATACTAATGCTTGGAATGATATTTTACCAGATTGTGATGGTAAATGGATTTATTTACCAGATTTGATTAAAAATCAAGAAAGAGATATATGGAATGAAAAGTAATGAAGATTGTACATCAATTAAAGAATTATATTTATTAAAACGAGAAGAAGATGAAAAAAGTTTTAAAGGTGATTTTAATTTAATTTTAGAAAGCTTAGTAAAGAAAATTAATAAAAGATAAAATAATTATGTCAAGATGAAATATTTCTTGACATTTTTATATTTTTATAGTATAATATATATAGAAAATGAAAAAAGAATAAAATATTAGGAGTTGATTATATGAAAAAATTATTAAATAATATAGGACAGTTACTTGATATACTTGAAAGAGAAGAAGCTACATTTGGTTTTAATAAAGAAACAGAAGAAATATTTATATGTGACGGTCAATGTTATAGGTGTGGTCGAGAAAACTCTGATGAAGATTGTTTAAGTTGGACAGAAATTTTAAAATGAGGTGGCTTAGATGAAAATAGATTATAAAGTAGCTATAAAACAGATGGGGCATTTAATAGATTGTTTTATTGAAGATGAACAAGGGGCACAATTTGGTATAACAAAAGACAAAGGTGAAATTCATCTTTGTGAAGTTCTTGATTGTGAAGATTGCTTTCGTAATATAAAAGGAATAGGGCGATATTGTTCTTGTAAATCTTGGACAGAAGTTTTTAATGAACTGGAGGATTAAATATGAGTAATCTCAAAAGGCAAGCTCAATATATGATAGAAAAATACTTTATCAAAGACGAAGAATGGGAAGATGTATATTTAGGTGAAGGATCTACCAGAGTTTGTTTAATCATGCCCGACCCCGCTTATGTAGTTAAGATAAGTATTGATACTATTACGAAGAAATTAAGAGAAGTTAGAGGATTTAAGGTTATGAGCGAGGGCATACAGCAATGCTTAAAAGAAGTAGAAGTTTGGAAGAATTGCCCTAATATTTATAGATATGTCCTTAATCCAGTGGAAGAATTTGGTATTTATGGTGGACATATGTATATTGTCCAGAGGCGTCTGGGCATGATGGATATGGATTTCTATGAATTGTGTGATGCTATTGGTGAACCTTGTGAAGAAGATTTAGAAATTGATATTAAAAGAGTTTGTAATAAATTTAATCTTTGTTTAGATGATGCGTTAGCAGTAACCAACGTTGGAGTAAATGAAGATGGATTAATAAAAGTTGCAGATTATGGATTTATTGATAAATGGTTTTAAATAAAAATGAGGATAACTAACTTTCCGGTCATTAGTTATCCTCTTGAACTCGTACTTACTCTATGAATTTGTCGTTAGATGGAGTGGAAAGATTTATTATTAATTTGACGCCATCTTTTTCCGTTATTATGGAGTCTTTAGAAATTTTGCCTTGGTAAATCGAATTATCGAGTATGGGGAAACCAAAGTCTTCCAGTAAGTCAATAATCATTCCATTCATTTCAATTTTTAAGCTATTCTTTGTTGTAATCATAATTTTATACTCCTTTATTTTGGGTTAATTTTATGGTATATCTTTCATTTAGTGGGGTAACGAAAGAAAAAGAATTAGCTTTACCTTCCTCAACTGAAACGAAAGATCTAAACTGATTAAGTAAGAATTGATAGATTTCTTCTTTTGTTTGGGGGATTGTAGAAGAATCTTTACTTCTTCAGCTTGAGTCTACGGAAGATTTAATTAAATCTGGGGAGATATTTAATTGTTCAAACTTACTTAAAGTTTTTTCTAAGTTAATCATAATTTTTTATTTCCTTTCCATTTAACTAAGATTATTATACCATAAAAGAAAAATTTTGTCAAGATTTTTCATCGTGGTTTTAATGAAAGTTTTGTAAATTTTTTTATCAATTTGATAAAAGTTTTGTAAATTTTGCTTGTTGACAATTTTATTATTTTTTGATATAATATATATAGAAAATAAAGAAAGAGGTTAGTAAATATGACGAATTTTGAGAAATATGGAAAAAATATAATAATAGATTTAATAATGGATTCTTATAGTGGCATTGATAAAAAAGGAAACATTTTTGAATGCTCTAAAGATTATTTTAAAAAATGTGATAATAAATGTGTTCTTCAAGGAAACTGCTTAAATAAAAAATTTTTAGAAGAATGGTTAAATGAAGAATATAACGATGTTGATTGGTCAAAAGTGCCAGAGGATACTAAAGTACTTGTTAGTGATGATGGAATAACTTGGGTTAAGAGATATTTTGCCCGCTATGTAGATAAAAAACCTTTTGTTTTTAATAGTGGTATGACAAGTTGGACAGTGCAGGACGGTTCAAAAGTAAATACTTGGAAATATACTAAATTAGTAGAGGATTAAATTAACTAATATGGAAAAATTTGGAAATCGGCTTTTAAGAGATAGTATAAGAACTATATTGAAAGTTAATCTTCACCCTATAATGCTTAATTGTAAGAATTGTCGCTATGAGGGCAAAGGAGAAGAATTTTGTAAAGGCTGCAATATTAAATGGGGAGCAAATGATGAATTTTGTAATCAGATGATAGATGAAATTATATCAAGAGTAGATAAATACAGATAAGGAAAGAGGGCGAGGATGTGAAAGAAGTTAGAACATTTGTAGCTTTTGATGATACTGAATTTGATAATATGTTAGATTGTAAGTCTTATGAAGATGAAATGAAGAAAGATTTATGCTTTTATGATGGCAGTACCTTAATACCTTTGGATAAAATTATTTGTGATATTGATTGTGCCGACAGAGTTGTAGTTAAAACAGAAAAAGCTTTAAATTCTTTGAATAAGATTCTTAATATTTTAGATGATAATGGATATTATGAAATGTTTAAAATGATTTATACAACTGGTACTTATAAATACAAAGTAACGAATGAATGTTATTTTAAATTAATTAGAGAAGAAGATGTTATAGGCGTTTTATCTGAAGATATATTAGGTACAAACTATGTTTTCCATGATAGAGAAGGCTATTGGTGGTATAGAATATAAGGAGGCGAGGGCATGATTAAGTGTTATGATGCAAGTGGAACAGAATTAGGAACGACTATTGAAGATATTTGTGATCGAGGAACAATTTTAGTGCTTGAAACAGATGAAGATTGTCAAGAGCTAAAGGGTATGGTAGAAGAAAGTAAAAGAAATTATTATAGAATTTGCTGCGATAAAATTCATGCCCACGGGCGTTATAAATATTTTGATGATTATGATAGATTTTTAAGAGAGTTTTCTTATAGAGATGCTTGTGATATTTTAAGATTATGTAGTGATAAAATGATAGTTTGTTATGTTGAGAATGATAAGTATTATGTAGGAGTGTTTGATAAATGAGAATAATTTATGAAACAGAAGATGGCAGACAGTATTATGATGCGTTATCTGCCCAAAAGCATGAAGAGAAGTTAGATTTAACTGAAATTAAAGGTATTGAAATGTATGATGCTTATGATAGAAAATTAAAAATTAATGATAGAGATTTTAGACGAGCAAATAAGATAGTTATTAATGATATTAATGATTTGCCTTTGTTTAAAAAGAAGATAAAACCTTTAATGATAAAGTTTAGTGGAGAAGAAAGTGAAGGTACTTGGCTTCATATTAATTTACTTGACACTGGAGCAAGCAAATGGGCCAAGAGCAGAAGTAAAGAGGAAATTGCCCGACTGGTAGAAAATGGTAAAAAAGCGGATATTTTTATTAGAGATGGAGTTTATGCCGCCATTGGTGATAATTTGGAGTAAACGTAGTCTACTCCATGATAAGTGTATGATAAACCGTGATGGTTCGGGCTTATTCTACTATGTAGTTTTGCTTTTGATAAAAAATGTTGAGATTAAGTTTATCTTGACATTTTTTTATTTTTATAGTATAATATATATAGAAAGTAAGAAAAGAAGTAAAAAAATAGGAGTTGGTAGTTATGATTAAATGTTATGATTTTTATAATGAATTAATTGATTATAAAGATTTTAAGAAGTCATTAAATGAGGGTACAAAATTAATCATTGAAACAGAGGAAGATTATCAGAAATTAAAAGAAGAAGTTTGTGATAATAAAGCGTTTTGTAAAGTAGATGGAAAGGGCGAATATAAATATTTTTATATAAGTGATAAGTTTATTAAAGCTTGTAATTTTGAAGAAGCTTGTAATGCTTTGAAGTTAAGTAAAGAAGATTTTAATTGTGAGATTGAAAATGGTAAATATTATATAGAATTATTTTAAGATTAAATGAGGTGATTGTATGGATTTAAAGATGTATTACGTTTCTGCTTTTGATGAAAAATATTTTAATACAGAGGAAGAATGTAGAGAACATATTAATGATTACATTTTTTATGACTTATTAAAAGATGTTGAATTATATGATGCAAGAGGTTATAGAATAAGAACAGTAGTACGATTTGAAGAATTTGCAAATAAAATTGTTATAAAAGATAAGAGTGGACTTTATAATTTTAAAGATGTTATAGATGAAATTGTTGAACCGGGAAATAAGTATTTATACGAGTCTATAAATGACATTGGTAAATATATTTATGATATGGACGAAGATAAGTTTATGAGAGAAGAATTAAGTTTAGAAGATATTATGGAAAAGATGAAAGATTTAGGCAAAGAAGATAGTTTAATAGTTAAGAAAACTGATAAAGGATATATGATAGGATAAGGAATAAGGTGATTGTATGAAGGTTAATTATGTTGCTTTTGATGGTAAAGTTTTTGAAGATGAAGAAAATTGTAGAGGATATGAAGAAGATTTAATGTTTAAGACAATTTTAAAGGGCGTAGATTGCCGTGATAGTTTTGGTAGAAAAATTACAGATTTGGAAGAAATTGGAAATTGTGTTTGTAGAGTAAGTATAGATAGTAATGAGAGTTATGAAAAGCTTTGTGAGATTTTAGAAGATAAAGGAATTGATAGTGAAAGAGCTTTAAAGGGAATTGATGGTGCTGGGGAGTTTATTTATGATGATGATTATGATGATCGGTTTAGAAAGTTAGTATCATTAGATGAAGTGCTGACGCTTTTAGTGTCAGCGGAGATAGATAAAACTATGATTTGTAAGGCAAGAGATTGTGATTTATATTATACTATTGAAATGGCATAAGGGGAAAATTATGGAAGTTAAATACAAAAGTTTTGATGGTAAATATTATGATAGTAAGAGAAAATGTAAAGCAGCGGATTTAAAATGGGCGGTTGACTGGGGACATTTAGTGTTTATTGATTATTATGGTAAATTTAAAGATAGTTTTAAAGATTATCCTTATAAGATAGGGATTTTAGATGTATATGGTTATGAAGTATTATCAAGATACAAAAAGGAATTTAATCAAGATATATCTTCTAATTTGTTTAAGGGGTTTTATTTTGGTTATTTTGTAATGACGGTGGATTATGGCTATTTTAAAGTTGCGAAAAATAAGTGGGAATTAATAGATGCTTTAGATGAATATGATGGTTTAACGGTTATGACAAATGTTGAAGGAGAATATTTATATGGATATAAATAAAAAATATAATAATGAATTATCGGTGATGCGAAGCATCACCAGTAGTGGATTAATGTTACGAGATCGGGATTTGATCGCTATGTATGAAGATAAAGATGAATTAATCTTTTATGATGAAGAAGGAGAAAGGATTAATTTAGATGTAGATGATTTAGTAAAGTTTTGTAGTGAATGTTATAGAATCGTAATTAAGAGTTTTGGTGCTCTTGATGCGTTGGATAATATTTATTATGCTCTTTATAATGTAGGCGGTAAAGATGCTTGGGTGAATGTTTTTATGCTTGGTACTGGGGAGTATAGATATGATGAAGATTGTTTTAGATATATGAAAGTTGGAAATTTTAATGATGCAATGTGTTTTTTGAATCAGTTTGGTGATGATGATAATTTGGGTATTCGATGTAGTAAAAGAAGTTCTGAATGGATCTTTGGTGTGGTAAGTGGTGATGTTACAAATTGTCAGGCTTAATTTCTTGATGTGGTAAAAAGAACTTAGATTGAATCGTCCTATGGTTTAAAAGGAGTAAAAGGAGAAACGAAATTGATAAAAATGGTGTAAAATCATATTGCTAAAAAATTGTTAGAAAATTTATATATCTATCATAAAAAATCTTAAATTTTACTAATTTTATTTCAAATTATTATATTGAAAACTTGATGGTTACAGATCGGAAGAGCGTCGTGTAGGGAAAGAGTGTAGATCTCGG
>ERZ1024365.37-NODE-37-length-26922-cov-38.999665_pt1 | contig 26922 bp, 23 predicted proteins | sample MGYA00520788_ERZ1024365 | MGnify/ENA primary metagenome ERZ1024365 (study PRJEB33242, sample SAMEA3444265) | Homo sapiens | biome: Host associated; feature: Gastrointestinal tract; material: Stool | place: Uganda | collected 2011-01-01 ... | reverse complement strand
AAATTATTCGGTTTAATCAAGATATGGAGTAAAAGACTAGAATAAAAAGTTTTATTTATAATCTCAAAGAGTAGTTATCATCTTGATTTTTCAGAATAAAAAACCATTAGTCATAAAACAGTAAAACAAAACTGCCTTGATATTCTGAAATTAACCAAGAAATCAAAGCAGTTATTTTTATTAGTTGAAATCACTAAAAAAGATAAAATATACAATTATATATCTATGGTGTAAATATGCATAAAACAGCTAATCACAAATCATTATATGATATAATTATTGTATAATAAATCTATGAGGTGATTGTTATTAATATACAATTGACATTTGGGAATTTAGCAAACGATTCGTGCAAAAATACTAGTAATAATGTTATTGACTTTCCTGCCAAAAAGCACAAAAATAATACTCAAAATTTAGAATTTACTAGTCATGGAAAGAGAAAAGCTCAAGCTGCGGATTCGGTCAAAACTCTAGAAGAAATAGAGAAAATCAAGGCTTATTTTATAAACCGAAAAGAGTACAGAAATTATTGTCTTTTCATAATTGGAATTACAACTGGCTATCGTTGCGGAGATCTATTAAATTTGAAATTTTCTAACTTTTTCAATGAAGATTATTCATGGAAACAAGAAATTGATATCATTGAACAAAAAACAAAGAAACGTAGAAAAATGCCTATAACTGAGAGTATTAAAAAGGCTGTAAACCTTTATATAAACCAAATAAAGTATTTTGAATTTGATGAGTACATCTTTAAAAGTCAAAAAGGAGAAAACAAACCAATAGGAATTTCTCCAGCAAGAGCTATATTTAATAAAATGGCTAAGGACTTAAATTTACCCTACCATTGTTCAACTCATTTTTTGAGGAAAACTTTTGCTTACTGGTTTTTACAAATACATAAAAATGATATGACGGCACTTGCTACTCTTCAAGACATGCTGAATCATAGCTCTGAAAGAATGACACTTAAATACTGTGGAATCGAGAAAGAACGAAAAGAAAAAATGCTTAAAGAGTTTGAAAATTTATGGTAAAATTCAACATTTGAATGAAATATAAAAAATCAAGACACATAGTCTTGATTAAATTTTATACAAATAATTTTTGTTTAAAAGTGCATCAAATGAACTGCTTCTACTTATTTCTTCGGCAGGAATAATAATGTAACTAAAAAGCTTTTTGGAATATTCTTTCGCATAGATATTAACATACTCACAGTATTTTTGTGCAGAAACAGCTTTTAGTTTAACTTCTTCATCAAGTATACGTTTATAACTTTTTATTTCTATAATATAAATGTTTTTATCTGTTTCTACCAAGAAATCGGGAGTATATTGTCTGCCATCTTTCCAAATAATTTTTAGTTGGTTTTGTGCAGGTCTTAGCCATTTTAAAACATTTGAATCTCTTTCCAGTACTATTGAAAATGTTTGTTCAGGAACACTATCAAACTTATACTCCGTATGACATGCTTTAGAAAAATAATCGAAAACCTTACTTTTTATTTCATATCCAGCGAATTTAGATGTATATTCCTTTATATCGTCTTGCTTATATTTGGTATATCCATGAGGCAAAATTTCTGAAGAACTTTTCAAAATTTTCACATCATATTCAGGAGCAAATATTTCACAATGTAGTTTCATTTGATTGTAAATTTGATACGCAATATCTTTTTTATATTTAAAAACAATCTTGTATAAATCTTTTTTACTCTTGTTTTGTTTTATTTCATCTAATGCTTGACCTATCAGATTATAAATCAATTCTGAATGTTCTTTATAGTTTATATCTGACGATAGATTTAAGACTTCATTTAATATAACATTTTCAGGAGTATCAGGGAGTATAACATTTTCATCTAATTTGAGTGCCCATGAAGATTTATCTCCTAAAGTTTCTATTATTATTTCATCAGAAGGTACTTTAAAATCGAAACCGAAAGTATCTAGCTTAAACTGATTAAATTTTTTAAGTTTTGAATCTTTAGATACCATTACTACATCAGGAATATCTATTGAGTAACGTATTTTTTGTTCGCAAAGAGGGGAAACAGCTTGTTCTATTCTTTCTTCAATTTTATCAATATCTTTAAATGATTGTTGACCTTCGATTTGTAGTTTTTCTTTTGCTTTTTCTTTTATCATTTTTTTGACTTCAGGTCTTTCTAAATCATGTGATGTAATAACTGTCTTTATAACTTTGTTTGTAGGTTTGGATAATGTATTATCTACTTCGACAGTTGCAATTTTTAAATCAATAGGTGTTCCTATTACTTCATTAATAGTCTTACCCACAGCTTCATCAATAGCAATTTCTTCTTTTAAATCTTGTTTCTTTTCTTCGCTTCTGGCATATTTTAATTTTTGTTTCTTTTGTTCTATTATGTTATCAAAAACTGTTTTAGCAACCTTGACTTCTTTTTCTTCTTCTATATTTTCATCTTCAATAGAAATTATATTTTCTTTTTTAATAATTGAGGATTCATCATTTGCAGCGTTTACAATTTCTTCAAATTTATCATGTGCAATGATTGTCAAGCGGTCAACTGTATCATTTCCTGTTCTTGAGCCATAAGGAAGCCTAAGCCCTCTACCAATAGTTTGCTCACGCAGGGTTAGAGATGCTGAAGTTCTTAGAGGAATAATGGTGTAAAGATTTGTAACGTCCCAGCCCTCTTTTAACATATTAACATGAATTACAATCTCAATGTTATTTTCAGGATCTTCCAAAGACATAAGTTTTTGGATATTTTCATCTTTTTCACTTCCTTTTTGATTGGAGTGAACTTCTAAAACTTTATCTTTATAATATCCGTTAAAAAATTCATCTGAGGTTATGTACTCTTTTACTTCTTCTGCGTGATTTGTGTCTTTACAGACCACCAAAACAAATGGCTTTACTAATTTGACACCTTCATTTTTTGAATATAGTTCAAGTTCGGTTTTTGTATTTTGATGAACTCTAATACCATCATTTAATTTGATTTTATCTATTTCATCGTTTGAGAATTTTCGTGGGTCAAAATCTTTTCTGGTTGCAACGGCAGGTTGTTTAACATACCCATCTACAATCGCACGGGCTAGTGAATACTCATAAACAACATTCTTAAACTTTATGGATTTGTTTGATTTTTCAACCTGAGGTGTTGCAGTTAATTCTAATCCTAAAAGAGGTTTTAACTCGTTAATAACTGTCATACCTCTATCCGCACGATAGTGATGACTTTCATCCATTAAAACAACTAAATCATTAAGCCCTGAAAGATAATCAAAATAAGATTCACCAAGGTATTCCGCTAAACGTTTTATTTGTGGTAACTTTCCACCACGCACTTCGGCATTAATTTTCCCGATATTAAAAATATTAATCGTAATTGAATGATTTAAAATGGTTTGTCCGGCAATTTCGTCTTTGTATGTTTCCCCAGTTATAACAGTAGGTGGATTTTGAGCAAATTCTTGAATTCTTTTGAAAACATATTTTTTAGAATTTGGAGAGCCAAAATCTTCTATCAGTTTGTTGTAAATCGTCAAGTTTGGAGCAACAATGAAAAAATTCCTTATATCATAGTTAGTATACAAATAGGTTATAAACGCACCCATAAGCAAAGTTTTTCCAACACCTGTTGCAAGTGAAAACGCAAAAGACGGAAATGCACGTTCAAAATTTTTAAAGATAGGGAACATCTCATGAATTTTATTTTCTAGAATTTTATCATTTTTAATCTCAAATAATTCTTTTGCTATTTTATCAAGTATTTGCAAGCTTTTATATTGCGGTAATCTCAATGACATTAAATTATTTATGGTTTCTAGTCTATACTCTGATTTATTATTCATTGCAATTATCCTCCTCGCTGCTTTCATTTTGATTTACATTTAAACTATATCCTTCTTTCATAAAGTCGCATTTTCCAAACAATACTTTGGGAATTTGTTGAATAGTAATATTAGGAAATTGATTAGAACATTCACTTTCATATGACGGTGCACACACCAAAAGATGTTCGTCTTGTTTCATGAGAGTATGTATGTAGTCTAGATCCTGTGGAGTAATATGGTTTTCCGTTACATAAAGAAAATTTTTATCGCCGTTTTTACTTTGTTTCCAAAAGAAGTGTTCATCTGGTTGATAGTAATATCCTTTGTGTTTCGCAATTGCTTTAGCTAACATTTCTCCAGTATATTTATCTGAAATAACCGGATTGCCAAACTTGTCCTTTTCGATGAGCGAAGGAGCTAATTCATAAAATTTAAATCCTCCGCCACCTTGCCAGTTTACGCCCTTTGAAATTCCTCCTTGTTCACCATCTACAACAGCTTTTAAACGTTTATAGCAATGCGTATATGCATGGTTCCCTAGTTCGATACCTATCCATTGTCTACCCATTTTGTGTGCCACCGCCGCAGTTGTTCCCGAACCTAAAAATGAATCTAAGACTAAGTCTCCAGGATTAGTAGATATCTCTAAAATACGTTGAATTAATGTTTCAGGTTTTTTGCCGTTTGGAAAAGATATCTTGCCTTCTGAAAATAGAGCTGCAGTACTAATATCGTCCCAAAAATCGCATATTAAGGTTCCTATGTCTTTAACTTTCTTTCCTGTACTGTCTATGCAATTTTTGACTACATTTGAAAGGAAAGCCATTCTACGTCCTTTGTAACAGTATTGATAATGTGAATCTTCATTATTTTTGTATTCAAAAACTGTATCCCAATTTTTCTTGGATTTTTCAAGAACCTTTTCTGGAATATTTGTATTTCGACCCCTTTGCCATATTTTGTCAGAATTTTCTAAATAGAATTTTTTGAATTGTGGATTGTTTATATCAGAAGTACTTAATCCATTTTGTTCTAAGATACCTTTAAGTGGGAAAACACGCCAATTTATTGGATTTTTTCCCTTTTTATCAACATACCACTCATAATAATTATCCCATTTTGATTTTGGTTTATATTGAGGATTTAATTTTAACTTATTTTTGTTCTTAGCATATACAAGAATAAATTCTTTTATTTTAAGTATTTTTTTATCTCTGTGCGATAATTTAACCCCACTAGGAGTTGACATTTTTACTGCAATGGTTGTTACAAAATTGCTTCTACCAAACACTTCATCACAAATGACTTTTAAATATGCTTGTTCATCATCATCTATTTGTATAAAAATACTGCCATCATTACTTAATAAGGTTTTTAAAAGCTCAAGTCTAGGTTTAATTAAACTAAGCCATGTGGTATGCTCTAAATTATCATCATAGTGTTCAAATGCTGAACCAGTATTATAAGGTGGGTCAATATAAATACATTTGATTTTCCCCGCATATTCGAGTTCCAATGATTTTAAAGCTAGTAAGTTATCTCCATGAATGAGCATATTGTCAAAATAGGTTTTATTTTTAGTTTCTTCTCCAAAAGATAGTTGCTCATTTATTATAGCCTTTGAATTTGAATAGCTGTATTCAGGATTTTCTATCAGTATTCTAGGTTCAGGACTTATTTTATTTTTAGGGTCATGTTTGCCTATCCAGTTGAGTTCTAATCTTTGTACTGTATTCATTACGACAACCTCCAATTTGATATAAAAATTTTTTTAAATGTAACTTCATAGTTTTTTCTTCTTTCTAGTAATTCAAGCCTTTCTTCCAACTCTTTGTTTAAGTCTTCTTTCTTTGAAAAATTCTTGAATTGCATATCTGAAAATTTTTTCTGTAATTCCTCAAGTTCTGATTCGAGCTTTATACGGTCTTTAATGGTTTTACATTTTTTCATTTTCGATTTTTTATCAGTGATTTTCTTTTCTAGTTTTTTAAGTTTTATGTCTAGTGAAAGTTTTTTGTCGTTGATAAACTGATGGAGTTTCTTTGCTTCAGATTCTATGTACTTATCCATATTTACTTTTGATTTTTCGATGTAGTTTGATTCGACTTTTTTAGCAAGGTCTTTTATGCTCTCAAGTTCTGATTCATTAAAAAATTCTTCTTCGGTTTTAAATCCCATAATTTTTTTGTATTCATCAGAGTCTTTTAAATCTGGTCTATCGGGATATTCGGACGAATTATTTGTAGATAAAGTCATCATTAGTTCTAGTTGCTCTGTTGAAACAATTTCACCTTCACTTGTCATACCTATTAAAATAGGTATCTCCTCATAAGTAGTAACGAAAGTGCCTATTCTTGCATAATAGAGGGCAAATATTCCTGATTTTCCTCTCAAACTTTCTAAAAGACTTACTTTTTGATTAGGAAATTTAAATTCTATATCTTGTGGATATACTTTCAAGTTCATCTTTAGATCAAATATAATTCTTTGTGCTAAAGGGTGATTTATTCTATACCACCTTTTTTTATCTTCTCTTTCATTCATTCCGTAATGTAGTTCATTCGCATAATATCCCAGAATCTTTTTTCTCCTCGGGGAAAACTCTAAAGTTTCGTTATTAAAATCAGCAAAATACCCCGAAAGCCTATACACTGTGAGATCCCAAAGTATTTTGTTAATAAAATTTATTTCTCTTAAAGTTTGAAATTGATGAAGTTCAAATTTATTTATCACAATATCATCAAATTCTGAAAGCAGCCTGTTTCGTGTAGCTTCCATTTTGTCAGATATGCTTTTTTCGTATTCTCTTTGAAGTAAATCAAAAGCTTGAATAATTTCCTCTCTTGTCCTACAACGACTGTAAATATCGGTAACTCGTTTTTCAAAGTCCAAACTATCTACCGCACCCAGTACGCCGTCTGATGTTCCAAAGACACCGTCGAAAAGTTTAAACTTATATCTCAAAAGCTCATAAACACGTTGGTCGGCAATGTTGTTCTCATTCAAAAAATTCATTACAACAACATCGTTCTTTTGACCGTATCTATGACATCTTCCTATTCGTTGTTCAATTCTTTGGGGATTCCAAGGTAAATCGTAGTTTATGATAAGTGAGCAAAATTGAAGGTTTATTCCTTCCGAAGCCGATTCTGTTGCAATCAAAATTTTTGCACGGTTTTTAAAATAGTTTAGAATAGAAGCACGTTTATTTGAATTATAGGAACCTTTCTGAGAACCTTTATACTTAATCCAATCAGCATAAATTGTAAGGGAATCGGGGTCATTGTTTTCTCCATTTATAGTGACAACATCTCTTTTATCATATCCATTGCTGATTAATAATTTTTTTAGATAATCCTGAGTTACTCTACTTTCTGTAAAGATAATTGCTTTATTTTGTGCATGAAGTCTATACATTTCTTTAAATCCCGTTTTAAGTGCCGAAAGAAGTGCTTTCCCTTTAGAATTTTCTTTTATGGTATTTGCAACATAAATACAGTCCTGGAGATAATTTATTTCTTTTTGAATTTTTGGAACATCAGCCTTTGTATACTTGTTATGCCTAATAGTTACTATTTTTTCTCCCTTATTTAATGGCTTAGAGATTTTTTCTGTTAATTCTTTTAAACGTAGCATGAATTTCTCTAAGGTTTTAGCGATTGCGAAAGACGAAGAAGCTAACCTTTTCCAAAGACCTCGTTCTACAAGAGAGCGTCCACTATTGTGTATAGAGTAAAGTTTTGGTGTATGAAGATAATTTGCAACTAAATCATAAAGTTTTTGTTCTTCTTCCATTAGACTGAATTTTTGAGTGATACATTTTCTGTTTGTGTAATGAATGTAATCAGATACTTGATGTCTTAAAGTTCGCACACAATATTTTTTTGCTCTGTCAGAAAGTTCAGCTAGTTTATTCTCTCTGTCAGATCTGTTTAAGATATATTGTGCTTCAAAACTTTCCACATCTCCAAAAATTTTTTCATCTACAAACGTTGTTATTCCATAGAGTTCCATTAATGTATTCATGAAAGGTGTTGCAGTTAGAAGTATTTTATATTTCCCAGAAAACGTACTTCTTAGTGTTCGGCTCATAACATTTTCTTCTTTGTACACGTTTAAAAGTTTATGAGCTTCATCGAATACAACAATATCCCAATCTATGCTTTCTAGATATTCGTGTTTGTCATAAGCAAAATTATATGTACAAATTAATATTTCATCACGCAAAAAAGGGTTTTCTACACCCTCTTGCTTTAATAATTTCAATTTAAAATTATCTATTACGAATGTTGGAAGAAAAAATTTGTTGTTGAGTTCATCGCACCATTGGTTTATTAAATTCGGCGGTAAAATTATCAGGATTCTTTTTTTGTTTTCAGACCATTTTTGTGAAATTATAATTCCGGCTTCGATTGTTTTTCCTAGACCCACTTCATCAGCTAAAATTACCCCACTTGAAAAGGGCTTAGAAAGTGCAAATAGCGCCGCTTCTACTTGATGAGGATTCAAATCTAGATTAACATTTGAAATTGTCCGTGCTATTTGGTTAACGTCAGGGAATAGTAATTTTTTATCTAAAATGTAAGCAAAATTTTTAATTTGACATCGCACTAGGCTCATAAAATCACCTTCAATTTTAACAATTTTATATTTTAAATATTTTATCATGTTTTGTCTAAAAAATCAAACTAATCATTATATTTTTATATATATAACACAGAATAAAACAAAAACAACTATCTTGAAAACAGATAGTTGCTTATATATTTATAATGGTTTTATTATTATAAAATTTTATGAATTGAATTTTTGTATAAGTCTATTTTTTAAGAGAGTTCTTCTATTTCGTGAAACGTTGTTTTCAATGGCATACTTTAAAGCATCAGAATCTCCGATTAAAACAAGAATCTTTTTAGCTCTTGTAACTCCTGTATAAATCAAATTCCTTTGAAGCATTATCCTACTTTGAAAATGAATTGGAATAACAACAATAGGGAACTCTCCGCCTTGAGATTTATGTATAGTAATTGCATATGAAAGAACTAATTCTTCAAGTTCTTGATATGAGTATTCAACTAAAGTGCTATCAAAATCAACTTTTATCGTGTTATTGTCCAAATCTATATAATTTATAAACCCGATATCTCCGTTGAATACATTCTTATCATAATTATTTTTTATTTGCATAACCTTGTCGCCAAGTTTATATTTGTTCGCACCACGTTTTATAAATAAGGGATTATCATTTAGTATTGATTGAAGCTCTGAATTTAGATTTTCAGTACCTAGCAATCCTTTTTTCATAGGAGATAGAACTTGTATATCAGAAATTGCATCAACTTTATAAGTTTTAGGAAGTCTTTTAAAACACAATTCTTTTATTTCTAAAACGATATCCTCAGGATTTTCGTTGTTTATAAAGAAAAAATCCGAGTTATTTTTATTAGATAAATTTGGAACTTCCCCAGAATTTATTTGATGGGAATAAGTTATTATTTTACTTGATTCGGCTTGTCTGTAAATTCTATTTAGCTTTATAACTGGCACTACGTTAGAATTAATTATATCATTTAAAACATTTCCGGCGCCAACAGAAGGCAACTGATCAGCATCTCCAATGAGAATTACTGTCATTTCATTAGGGATAGCTTTAAGAAGATTGTACATTAAAATAACGTCAATCATTGAACATTCATCGACTATTATTACATCACCAGTTAGTTTATTTTCTTCGTTTTTGCTGAATTTTCCCTTATGGTCTGCTTCTAAAAGTCGGTGAATTGTTTTAGCTTCTACACCACACATTTCCGTCATACGTTTTGTAGCTCTACCTGTTGGTGCAGTAAGAATTATTCTTTTATCCATTGATTTGAAAATATCAATTATTGCTTTTGTAATTGTGGTTTTTCCAACTCCCGGACCTCCAGTTATAACACTAAATTTAGAAAAAATAGCCGTTTTAATAGCTGAAATTTGAGTTTGATCGTACTTTATATTATTTCTTATCTGAATCTTTCTCAGGAGTTTTTCAAGATCTATATTTTCGCTAGATTTTGAAAATCGAGAAATTTCATAGATTCTTTTAGCTATTCCAACTTCCGAATGATAAAAAGGTGGAAGATATATAATTTCATCTTTATTTTCACAAATTAGCTCTTTTATGTCTCGCAGATAACTAAACGTCATGACAACAATATGTTCGGGAATATCAAGTAAATCTGCACCTTTTTGAATTAAATCATCAAGAGAGGCATAGCAATGACCTTCACTTGCAAATTGATTTAAAATATGGAAAATACCGCTTCTGCATCTACTATATGATTCATTAGATATCCCTAATTTTTGAGCAATTAAATCAGCGGTTTTAAACCCAACACCATAAATATCGTCAACTATTCCGTATGGATTTTCCTTTAATTTTGTAACACTTTCCTCTCCATAAACTTTATATATTTTATGTGCTATGGAGGTTGAAACATTGCACTCACTCAAAAATATCATCAAGTCTTTAATGTTTTTATGTTTTCGCCAAGATTCTTTTATTGAATGAACCCTTTTAACACCTATGTTAGGGATATCCAGAAGTCTCATTGGGTCATTTTCAATTACACTTATCGTATTTTTCCCGAACTTTTCTACGATTTGTTTTGCAAATTTGGGTCCGATTCCTTCAATTAAACCACTACCCAAATACTTTTCAATTCCATAAACATTTGCAGGTAAACTTTCTTTGTATTCTTTTACACTGAACTGTTTACCGAATTTTTTATTTACTACAAAATTTCCTTTTGCTTCAATTACCGTACCTACATTAATTTCTATGAATTTTCCTGTCAAAGTCAAAAGCTCTGAAAATCCTTTTACCCTTACTTTTATTACTCCATATCCACTTTCTTCGTTTTGATACGTTATTCTTTCCACTACTCCACTTATTTCGTCCATTTTTCTCACCTCCAAAATACATTTTATTAATAAGATTATATCAGTGATTTTTTGTATTTCCAATATGGCAAAAAATATTTAAATTGAAAATAAAAATTGTTTTTTACGACAATAAACTACGTTGATTGTTGTTTGTGAAAATAGTATAATTAGATTTAGTAAATCAACATTTTATATGTAAAAATTCACGAATACGAATTTATATATATCGGAGATGAAATTATTGACTAACAAAGAATTGTCGAGATTATATTATTTGAAAAAAGAAATTGAAATGCAAAGAAACCGGCTTTATGAATTGGAAACCATTGCAAAATCTTGTACCGCAACAATAACAGGTATGCCACATAGCAAAGAAATATCTAACAAAGTCGGTAAATATGCTCCTCAAATTGCAGATTTAAAATGTTTAATTGATTTAAATTTGAAAAAATGTTTCTTTGAACTTAACAGACTTACAGAGTACATACAAAGTGTAGATGATCCGTTAGTTCGTCAGATTATGACTTACCGATACATACATGGCTTTAATTGGCAAAAAACTGCGTTTAGTGTTGGTGGAAATAACAATCCGTATAACTTAAAAATGAGATTGTATCGCTATTTAAAAAATAATTAAAGTCGTTATGGAATGTTACTTTTTAAGTAATAAAATGATATTGTAGAAAAATATTCAAGAACTCTTTTTAAGGGTTCTTTTTTACTTTTAAGGAGGAATTATGAATAAACATGAATTCATAAGAAAATACGCGGAAAAAACACATACTAAAATTTATCAAACAGAAAAATTTATGAATGGCCTAGAAGATTTAATCGTTGAACTTGTAAAATCGGGCGAAACTATAAATTTTCATGGTTTTTGTGAAATTGGTGTAAAGAATGTCAAAGACAAGATCGGAACGAATCCTCAAAATTCTGAGTTAATAACTATAAAAGGCGGAAAAAGAGTGTATATAAAACCTTGTTCTAGGCTTAAATCCGCTGTGAAAAACTTAAATGTATGAAACATAAAAAAATAACTTCAGAAAAACGATACACATGTTCAATGTGTGGGAAATCGTATAGAAGCAAAGATAGAAAATTTACACCCTCTTTGTGTTCGGTTTACAAGGCAAATGATGGTCTTATGACAATTTGTAGAGATTGCATTTCTAGCATTTACAATAGTTATCTTAAAAAATTTAGCGGTGATGAATACAACGCAATAAAACGTGTTTGTATGCTACTGAACATTTATTTTTGTGATGCTCTTTTCGAACATTCTGCAAATACTAAAATGTTCACAAACCGCATGAACTCTTATCTTTCTAAGATAAATTTAATGCCATACATGAACAAAACCTTCGATGATTATCTGTTTAGTGAAGATTATACTGAACCTGAAATCAAAGAAAAGAAAATTGATACTATACCCGACAGACTTGTAAAAGTATGGGGATTTGGATTTACTTTGGAAGAATATCAGTTTTTAAATAATAAATTTTCTGAATGGAAGTCAAAAGTTGTTATTGACGGAATGGCAAGGGAAATTTTAGTCAGAGATTTATGTATCATAAAACTGCAACAACAAAAATCTTTGCGAGACGGAGAAATTGATTTATATAATAAACTTCAAAAAACATATCAAGATACTTTATCAAGTGCGAACTTAAAACCCATTCAAACAGAAAATTCGGATAAAGCTATGGAAAAACCTCTTGGGCTTATGATAGAAATGTTTGAAAACGAAGATCCTATACCAAAACCGCTTCCGGAGTGGAAAGACATAGACAATATTCAAAGGTTGTTTAACATCTATTTCTTAGGACACCTTTGTAAAATGCTGAACATCAAAAACAGGTATTCACAATTATACGAGGATGAAATGCAAAAATATCGTGTGAACATAGAAGAAATTCAAGATTTACCTGATGAAGATGTGTTTGAGTACTTATCAGAAAATGGTTTTGTAGAAAGAACGGACAAAGATGAAGGCTAAAAATGATAAACAACGAAAACTCAAAGAAGGTATTGGAAAATGGACTTCGTTTTATCGTGAAAATCCTCATCGTTTAGCCATTGACTACTTAGGTATGAAATGGCTGAGACCTTTTCAACAAGCACTAATCGTCATGTGTTTTAAATACACTTACGTTATGATTATCGCTAGCAGAGGAATGGGAAAATCGCTTATTGCCGGACTTGTTTGTGTACTCAAGTGCATACTTTACCCCGGAATTAAAATTTGTATTGCTTCTGGCAGACGAGGACAAAGTGTGAACGTAATTAACAAGATAGTTCAAGACTTTATGTGTTCATCTGATAATTTGAAAAATGAAATTTTAGATTTTAAAGTTAGCAATTCATGTGCAGAAGTTTCATTTAAAAATGGCTCAAACATTAAAGTTGCAACGGCTTCTGATTCAGCAAGAAGTACTAGAGCAAATTTCATTTTAGCAGATGAATTTGTACAAATAAAAAAGAACATATTAGATAAAGTCATAAGGAAATTTAAAGCCGGAGGGCGTACGCCCGGATTTTATTTAAAAGAAAAATATAAAGACTATCCCAAAGAACCAAATACCGAACTTTATCTTAGTTCTGCGTACTATAAATACCATTATAGTTTTGCAAAATTCAAGTCATTTTTTAAGTCGATGATTAAAGGTGATAGCTATGCAGTTGTAGGTTTCCCGTATCAGCTCCCGGTTTCAGAAAAATACTACCCCATAGAGCAAATTCGTGATGAAATGCTTGAAGATGATTGGGATTCTATCGGGTGGAGCATGGAAATGGATTCACTATTTTTTGGAGAATCCGAAAACGCTTTTTACTCATTTGATGAACTTGATAATGCAAGAAAACTTAGCAATTCTCTATATCCAAAGTCATTTTATAATTTACTTAGTGATAATAATTTTAAATATCAGCCAAAGAAAAACGGCGAAATCAGAATATTATCCGTTGATATTGCAACGCAAGGCGGAAGTAAACGAGACGCCACTTGTTTTGCGGTTTTACAGTTAATTCCTTATGGTAAAAATCAGCTTTTGAGAAATCTTGTATATGTAACAACAAATGAAGGTGGTCATACATTTAATCAATCTATTAAAGCGAGAAGATTATTTTATGATTTTGACTGTGACTATATTGTGATAGATAGTCAAGGTGTTGGGATCGGAGTATTTGATAACTTAGTTCAAGAACAAACTGATGATACAAGAAACATTATTTATCCCGCATGGTCTTGCGTTAATGATGATAGTATGGCAAGCAGGTGCAAAGATCCTGATGCTCCAAAAATAATCTATTCCATAAAAGCAAGTTTACAGTTTAACTCAGATTGTGCTGTTTCATTTAGGGATTCGATAAGGCAAGGCAAATTCAGACTTCTAATACATGAAAATGAAGCAAACGAAAACCTCAATCATTCTAAAAAATGGAGTAGTTTATCGGTAGAAAATCAAGTTTTATTTCAGGAACCTTTTTATCAAACAACCGCACTCATAAACGAAATGGTAAATTTAAGTTTTGAAATCGTAGGTGGAAAAATAAGAGTAAACAATCAAGGCGGTATCAGGAAAGATAGATTTTCCGCTGTTTCATATGCTAATTTAGTTGCAAATGAACTTGAACGTGAACAACGGAATTTTCAAGATGAGTATGAATTTCAAACGTTTATAAATTAATCTTAGGAGGTGAATTTATGGGAAATGAAAGTGATTTTGAAGTCAATAGTTTTTGGGACTATCAAAGTGCTTCAAGCAATAATTATGGAGATTTATTATCCGGAACTTCATATGAAAGTTTAAAAGAACTCATCAAAAATCCAATGGATAACAATATGGAAATACGTCATTTAAGCAGAGAAATTTACTCAACATCAGGACTTTACAGTAACATTGTAGATTATATGACAAGTCTGCTCACACTTGATAGGATCATAATTTCTAAATCAGAGAATCGAAAAAAGCGAAAAGACAATAAACTAAAAGCCGAAATTTGCCTTAAAAAGATTAAAGACAAAGAATTTATAAGAGATATGCTTTTTCGTGCTATGCTTGACGGAATTGCTGTTTCTTATCTTGAAACGTCAAAAAATCCTACTAATAACCAAAAATTCATTAATGATTTTGATGTAAAAAGTATTTGTGAGGTAAATTCTAAAAATTTTAATATTTCAGTTTGCAATCTACCCGCTGACTACATTCAGATTGTCGGAATAAAAAACGGAAGTTATCAAGTGGCTTTTGACCTCAATTATTTCACAACATGCACTGGCGAAAAGCTTAAAAGTAAGTTAAGACGATACCCTAAAGAAATAAGAGAGGCTTTTTATAAACGAAGTAAAAACCAAGGTTTACCGAATTGGTTTGTGCTTGATAATAACCGAACCATAGTTTTAAAAATCAGAAGCAGTCGAGAAGAAAAATGGGGTCGCCCTTTAGTTTTACAGGCAATAGAGGATATTTTGTATTCAGATTATTGGACTAACACTAAAAGAAATGTTTTATCTGAAATAAACAGCAAAATCTTCTATATGGAATTTCCGCAAGGTAAAGAGCCTGGTACAAGTGCATTAACTCAATCGCAACAGAAACAACAACACGAAATGGTTAAAAACGGCATACTTAAACGTGGTAATTCGGGTGGCACTAATTTCTTTTCTATCGCAAGCGGTACTAAAATTAATAAACTTGATGTTGACACCTCTCTTTTTAAAGATGAGTGCGAAAAAGAACTAAAAAATGATATTTGTACAGATTTAGGTTTTGCGTCTAGCCTTTTGTCGGGTTCTTCTTCCTCGTATTCAAGCGGGCAAAATAATTTACAATTAGTTATAAGTCAGGTTTATTCATGGGTTGAGAGTATTTCCTATGAACTTGTGAAAACACTGAATAACTTAATTATCAAAGATATAAAAAATCAGATTGAAATTTATTATCTTCCCTGTTCTATCGTAAACAGAAAAGATTTTATAAATCAGATGAAAGAACTTTATACTTTAGGACATGGGTCGTTGTCGGCATGGATTTCAAGCACTGGAATAAACCCAGAAGCATATCTATCACTTATGGAAATGGAAAAAGAAGAAAAGTGGGATGAGAAATTTAAACCTCATCTCACTTCTTTTACTGCTACGTCAAACGATAAAGGCAGACCTGAAAACACTGATTGTTTGAATGAAAACACAGATAAATCTAAATCTAATAATTCAAACAACGTTCCTAAAATTTCTTAATATAAAGGATGATAAAAATAGTTAGTAATGAATTTAACCATTTAGCACTAAAACAAAAACAATCTTTACCATTGGATGCTAAAATTATACTAAGCCAACAAAGAATAAAACAATGGTATGAATATTGGGAAGGTAATGTATATACAAGTTTTAGTGGAGGTAAAGATAGTACTGTATTAAGACACCTTGTAAATACAACAGCAGGAGTTTTAGAAGTTCCAAGTGTATTTATAAATACTGGGCTTGAATATCCAGAAATACAACGATTCGTTTATGAACTTAAAAACAAGGAAGGCAATATTGAAATTATAAAGCCAAAAATAAAATTTTATGATGTAATCAGCAAATATGGATATCCAGTTGTAAGCAAGGAAATATCCCAAGCAATCGAATATGCAAGACTATCTTTTAAAAATCCCAAAAAGACATATATAAATTCCATGAAAAAATTGAACGGAACTTTTTTAGATAATAACGGAAATATAAGTATTTACAATTATCCTAAATGGAAGTTTTTAGTTGATGCACCTTTTAAAATCAGTAAAAAATGTTGCGAAGTTCTTAAAAAAAATCCTTTAAAAACATACGAAAAACAAACTGGGCGAAAACCATTTATAGGTTCCCTAGCATCCGAAAGTCGGTTACGCAAAAGTAATTGGATAAAATTTGGGTGCAACGGATTTAAAATGAAGAATCCGGTTTCCAATCCAATATCATTTTGGAAAGAAAATGATATTTTAGAATATATACAACGATACAATATACCATTCTGCTCTATATATGGAGAAATAAAAAAAGATTACAAAGGTAATTATTATACAACCGGAGCTACTAGAACTGGTTGCATGTTTTGCATGTTTGGATGCCATTTAGAAAAAGAACCTAATAGATTTCAGACAATGAAATTAACACATCCTAATCAGTATAATTATTGTATGGAAAAATTAGGGATTAAAGAAGTCTTGAACTTTTTAAATGTAAAATATAAGTAAAAGTTGGTGATTAAAATAAATATATTAGAACTTTCGTCAAAAGAAAGTAAAGACGGAAAACGTAAAATAAGAGTGATTTTACATGAGATTTATAGTGATAAATCACAGCATAACAAAAATGGCATTACATGGCTTGAAAAGTATTGCAAAAAGAATTTAGGCAGCATAAAAGGTACGTCTATCACTTGTGAATTTATTAATGAAGAACGTACCGAGATTTTGGGTCATGGAGAAACAGGTGTCGAAGATGGTATTCCAATATTTGAAAACGCTACCATGATTGGTGTCTTTGAACGTGGTTACATAGATAATATCGAAATAAATGGAGAAATAAAAAGAGTTTGCATTGCAGAAGGACACCTTGATGCTATGCGATATAAAAACTTTATTGATGTAATCGAAAAAAGATATTTGAATGGCGAGGTGATTTTTGGAAGTGTAGAAATTATAGGTCTTAAAGAAAACGAAAATAAAATCAAGTATCTTGAGGGCTACAAGGAAAAGGGTCGCATACCTACTGAATTTAGATATTCAGGATTTGCGATTTTAGGGATTGAACCCTCTGACGATACAGCAAGATTAATTGAAATTAACAACAGAAAGGAAAATTTATTTATGGACGATTTTAAAAATTTACTGCAAGAGATCAAGAATAGGATTGATGAATCCTCAATTTACAAAAAGAAACTGGAGGAAAATCAAAAAGAGCTTGACATTGCTAAACTAACTAAAAATGAGCTTTTGGAAAAATTAGAAACTTTGCAATCTGAAAACGACACTCTCAAAAAAGAAGTTACAGAAAACAAAGTTAAAATTGAAAATCTTGAAAAAGAATTAGAAAAGGTCAAGTCGCAAAGTCTAATTTCTGAGTTAGAAGAATCATTAAAAGACTTCACAGATGAGCAAAAAGAACCCGTAAAAAAAGAAATAGAGGAATTTAAAAATGATCCGATAAATTCAAAACTCGAAGTTGATGACATTATTGAAAAGATATTGGCTGAGATAGGCAAAAAACTTTTTAAACTTAAAAAGGAAAATGTAAGTGAACAAAATAGTTTTAGGTATGGTGAAAATGATATTTTAGGGGAAGTCTTTGAAACAAGTTCTAAGACTTTCTCTATTTTTTAAGGAGGAATTGTAATGATAAAAGTTAAAACCATTGGAATGATTGAGAAAAATGCTAAAAATAATCCGGTAGTTAAGGCACATCAAGATCTAAAAAATGGTGCTTTGCATATTGTCACAAACGGAATAACTGAATTTCCTACCCTCGGGACATCAGAAACGAAACAGACTAAAAATATATGTATTGCTCTAAATACAGGTTCAGGTGATGAAAAGTATACTGATTTAACAATCAAAAAAGGAGATTTTGTGAACTCGTATTTATTAGATGCGTGGGAAAATCAAGAAATTATCCTTGATGAATCTCACATTACATATGAGCAGTCACAAGATTATTCAAAAATAAATCCAAATGAAACTAAACTTGTTTCTGGTACAGACGGAAATTTCAGAATAGAAACAGACGTTTCAAATTATGGGATTTACTTCATCGTTACAGAAAAATTGCAATTTAACGGCAATGCTGTGTCTGTAAAAATAGTTCGCAATTAAAAGAAAGGAGAAAAAATATGAATAGTTTTGAAATGAGCTCTGTCAGAAAAGACAGAGATTTTTGTATTGAAAAAATTAATAGAAGATCTCCCGTGGTGGAGGTTTTTTCTCGAATGGTTAAAGGAAAAGACTTACAAGGATTTGATAGAAATATTGCTAACCGAAGTGTTCGGTTTATAAAAGGTCTTGCAGAAAAAGCTAAAAACGGAGATTTATCATCAGCTTGTGAGCTTAACAATATCCGAAGAATTGTAATAGAACCTGAAATTATGGAAGAAATTAAACTTTTAAACTTTTTCGGGAACTATAAAAATTTAGCTTACGGCGAAAGTATTGAAATGGAAGTTTATTCCCATGAGGGAGAAAAATCCCGATTTCAAGCCTTAAATGGAGACGTCCCATTCCTTGCAATTATCCGCAAGAAATACCCGATTACTTCTCAAGTTATATCAGGTGGTTTTGCTTGCGATTATCGTGCATTAAGTATAGGTGATATGAAACACGAAAATGAATGTATGGAACAAATTCGTGTTGACATAAGAAATAAAGCTGTAAAGTATGTTATCGAAAAAATTTATCAGAGAATCAAAGAAGCTGAAGGAATAAAATATACTGTTGAAGCTTCCGGAATTACTAAAACCGCTCTCGATAATGTAATTAAAAATATACGCAGATTCGGAAAAGTATCTTTGGTCGGAGATTATTCTGTTGTTTCGCAAGTGAATGACCTCGCACCATTTACAAGTACAAGCCCTAACTTTACAGGATTATCAGATGCAGCCATGGAAGAAATAAGAAAAACAGGACTTCTTAATTTCTATAATGGTTGTGCTGTTTTGGAGATGCCCAATGCTTTTGATGTAACTCAAATTGTGGACGGAAATTCGGGTAAAAACTTCGCAACAATTCTCCCAGAAGGACTTTTATTTGTTATTCCAAACGGAATAAATTCACCGATTCAATCATTCACGAGAGGTGGAATTACATCATTTACTGGAAATGATGTTACAACAGGACAAATTTTATCTCGCTTTGACTTAGAAATTGCCACTGATATCGCCAAAGGTCACGAATATAAGATAGGAATAATAAAAGATTCCAATTTATCTTAAAGGAGGCTAACTCGTGATAGATATTAATAAAAAAGTAACACTTAAAAACCTTACAAATTGGGATCTAACTTTTAAACGCATAAATTCTTTGGGTGATATAATAATTCCCCCAAACGGTAAATTCACTATGCTTGCAGAAGAAGTAATGTCACAAATTTATAACAATAATCGTTTATTTGTAGGCGATGATGGTAAAGGCTCTCACGCAAGGATCTTTATTGAAGATGAAGATATAAGACTTGAAGCGGAATTTGAAAACAAACAAAGTAAAAAAGGACAAGATGTTTTAACTGATGAAAAGTTAAAAGAATTATTCAGTCTTAAAACACTTACTTCATTTAAGAAAAATATTCAAGAGAAAATAAAATCACAAGCCGAAAAATCTAAAGTGATTGAATATGCTAAAACTATCAAATTAAACGACCATGATAAAATTGAATTTCTTGAAAAATATGCTGGGTATAAACTAGGTAATTTTTAATGAGTACGTCATATCTTGATGTTTTAAAAGTTTTTCATTCGCTTTTAAAATCTAAGTTTGAGATTAATGAAGATCTTGAATATCAATGGTTTCTAAATGCCCTTGCAGATTATGAATTGGAAATCTCAAGTCTTGATTATTTGGATAATAAAAAAATTTTTACGAATACTTTATCTCGTCAAATTATTAGGACTTTGGGGCTTTTCATGTATGTAAATTATTTAACACAGGAACTTAGCAGAGTTATGAAGCTTAATGGAATTATCGGAAAAGATATTTCTTTAACGGGTATGGACGCAACTAAAAGAGTAACGATTCAAGAACTGGAAAGTGAAAAATTATACGCAGAAAAATTACTTCATAAACAAAAACAACATTGTTTTGTATGATGTAAAATGCCTAAAGAGTGGTATTTAATGACAAAACCTCTTTTTAATAGTGGATACGAAAAAGAGGAATTTGAAAATTATGCAAAAGACGGTTTTTCTGAACTTCTTGAATCGTTCATTTCAAGTGATGTGTCTATCTGTAAAACAAATGATTTTAGTAAATCTGAAATTACAAAAGCAATCATTCAAAATGTAACAACCGATAGCGATTATAACGATTTTATACGTCAAATTTTAGTACCTATCGGAACTATAAAAACTGGGTATTATGTTAAATACAATGGTTTTTACTGGCTTATCAAAGACATTGTTGACAACAATAAAATTTACGAAAAATCTATAATGTTTCATTGCAATTATAATCTTAGATTCATTTCTGATACTTCAGAAAAAATTGTTAATTACCCAGTTTACATGAAAAATGCAACTCAATATAATTCTGGCGAAAATGCAAGAGAAATAGAAACTATTGGTTCATCTAAATTTTTGATTTATATACCATATAATCAAGAAACAATTAAAATCAATCATGGGAAAAGATTCTTAATTGATAGAAATATTGACGACCCTACCGCTTTTGAGGTTACACAAGTTGATACAATTTCATACAACTATGATGATAAGGCTGGAGTAATTCGTATAACAGTTGTTGAGAACCAATTTAACAGCAAAACTGACAATAAGGATTTAATGGTTGCAGATTATTACAAACAAGAAAATTCAGAGAGTTGGATTTAATGTACCTAGATGAACTATCAAAATACAAAATAGAAATTATGAAAAGACTTTGTTTAAATGCTAAAATACAAAGTCTTATTTTATTGCCGGAATCTCAAAAAAGCGGTAAAGAAATGATGTATAAAAATATTTTTCCGTATGCTTTTGTACCCGATACTGTGGTAAATTCAAGCACATTTATATGTTTCGATTTAGAAATTCAAAGAGTTGAAAATAGAACTTTCAAAGATATAAATATTTTGTTTTGGATATTCACACATCAGAGCTTGATGAGGACTAACGAGGGAATACGAACGGATTTAATTGCAAGTGAAGTCGATAAAATTCTAAATGGAAATCGTGATTTAGGTCTTGGAACTGTGGAACTAAAGAAAGTTTTGAGAGTAAATCCGGCTAAAGATTATCATGGAAGAAATTTAGTTTACAGAAGTGTGGATTTTAACAGGGTGGTTTAAATGGCTAATCTAGATGAAGATTTAAAACTTAAAATACTTGCAAATGAACCTATTCCTCTAGATGATATTTTTATTTATCCTATTTCTATCAAGCAAATTGCCAAGTTCGGATATAAACAATACAATCAAGGATTGAAAATTCTTTGTATTAGCAAACAGGAAATAAAAGATCTTATAGGCGAAGAAATTTCACCTTTTGAATTTTTAAGAGTTAATATGATTTTTGAACCTAGTATTGAGAAAATTCTATCTAAATTACTCTCGCTAATTTGTAAAAACAAAGTCATATTTTCTGATGAAAAGCAAGCATTTATTGTAGGAAAGGGGTTATTTGATAAAAATAATTTTGATAAGTTTGTAGATATAGTTCGTGAACAAAACTGTATTATTGCAGGAAATATTGATGAAAAGCCATTCAATGAGAAAGCAAAATTAATACTCGAAAAGCGAAGAAAAGCACGAAATAAATTAATGAAAAATAGTCATGCAGAAGAAAATTTAAGTATTTATGACTTAGTAAACATTGTTTCCGTAGGAATGAATTTATCTATAAACGAAGTTATGGAATATAGTATTTATCAGTTATCAAGTCAATTTCAAAGGCTCATGGCAAAAGAAAATTATTATATAAACATTTTAGCTTTAATTCATGGTGCAAGCAAAAGCAATATTGATTTAAAGCACTGGATTCAAGATTAAACAACGCAAAAATCCGACAGTTTCTTTACTAAGAGGCTGTCTTTAAATTTAGGAGGAATTTAAAATGTCAAACGCAAACACAAAATTTGGAGCAAAAGAAGTAATGGACGTTACGCTCTACGATATGTCTACAAATACACCGATTATCTGTTTTGATACACTTAAAACTTCAAGCATTAGTGTAACATCAGAAAAAGTTTATGCCAGAGGTGGCAAAGGAAACCCAAAACTTATAACTTGGGAAATAAACAAAGAAGCAATACTCACTATTGAAGATGCTTTAATATCGCCTAAATCTATGGAGTTAATTTCTGGTATGGCAACAGCGGTCGGAAAGAAAACTGTTTACGTCCGTCAAGACAATGAATGGGATACAAGTGGAGAAACCCCAAAAGATAAAGGCGATTTATACCCATTAACTTGTTCCGAAGAAGGAATTATCAATTTAGCATTTACACCTAAAGAAACCGCAGAAAATATAAAAATATACTTGAAAGACGATGATTGTGGAACCCTTATTTCAATGACAGGAGCAACCTTATCCGAAAAAACTTTAACTTTAGGAGAAACAGGAATAGAAAAAGCTAAAGGTAAAAAAGTTATAGTATATTATACGAGAGAAACAAACGATACAACTCAAACTTACGTTATTACTGCTGACAAATTCGCTGGAACTTATAAACTTGTTGGTGATACAGTAATAAGAAACGCCGAAACAGGTCTTGACGAACCATTCCAGATAATAATTCCAAACCTAAAATGGACTTCTAACTTAGAACTTGGTTTTAGTGCAGAAGGAGATCCTTCATCAACAACTTTTGAGTGTGAAATAATGAGAGAATCAGGAAGCTCAACGATGATTGAAATGATAAAATATGAATAATCGAAGTAAATACAATGTAGATAATTCACCGATTGGAAAACTTAAAAGAACGTATCAGGGGATTTTATTTGATAGTCAGCTTGAATGTAGGTTTTACAAAGAATATTTACTTCCAAAACTAAAAAAAGGAATGATTAAAAGTATAAAAAGGCAGGTTCGATATAAACTCCTGCCCTCTTTTATTTATGTCTATGACGGCAAAAAACAACGTGCTATCGAATATATAAGCGATTTTGATGTTTTATATAGTGACAATTCTTTCATGGTGATTGATGTAAAAGGTATGGTAAAACCGATTGATAGGCTTAAAGCTAAACTTTTTAGGTACAAATATCCTGATATAAATTTAAAATTTGCTGAATACACAAAAAGTCATGAGTGGCAATTTAATTAAATTTAGGAGGTAACGAACTTTGAAAGAGAAAATGAGTTTAAAAGACTTAGAAAAAGTTATTTCTAAAAGCCCTGTGCAAATTGGCGAAATAAACGGGCAAAAAGTAATCTTCAATCCAAATATATCGTATGAAAAAGCTATTTATATTTGTAAAAAGGTAGCTGACATTGTGCTAAAACAAAACGGAACATACTTTCCAGAATTAAGAGATGTACTTATATTTTGTTTTATAGCGAAAAATATGACTAACTTACCTATCAAACAAGATAAAGACGGAAATCTTGACATTGAATTTTTTTACAAATTAATGACTTCTGAGGTAGGCCAAAAATTTAGAAATTATTTTAAATCAGACCCTATTTGTAATTTTATAGTTAGAGAAACAAGAGAGCTTTTAAATTATAGAAAAGAAATTTATTTGAGAACACTTAATCCAAAAAATAAAACGCTTGAAAATTTAGACAGTCTTATAACCGAAGCACAAAGCATGATAAAAAAGCTTTCATCATTTGCAGATGAGCATAAAAACCTTATTGAAAGTGGCACTATTAATAAAATGATTGAAACTTTAGAAAAAACTAAAAACAAAAATTTATGAAACTAAAAAGCCTAAAAGAACTAAGAAACTACATAGAAAAGTGTATAGATGATTCTCTTGAAAATGAGGTCTTAGAAACTGTAAAGAAAATTGAAACCAGTCATGTAGAAGAAGATGTTTTTGATGTTTACTCTCCTAGTGCGTATGAACGAAGAAGTACTTTAGGAATAGATGATCCAGACAATATTGTTGGCAATATTACTCAAAATGGTGTCTTAGAAATAGAAAACATAACGGAATTTAATCCGGAATATGAAACTGAAAATCGAGGTTTAGGACTTGTAAAGTTAATAGAATATGGACACAAAACAAGTGGATATTTCTATGATTATCCGAAATCAGACAATTTTACAGATCCTCGACCATTTATATCTAACACCAAAAAGGAAATTAAGGAAAATAAAAGTCATGTAATTGCCATAAAGTCAGGACTTGAAAAACACAAAATTAAAGTTAAATAACTTTCCCATAGTGTGAGGTGAGAATATGAACGATGAACTCAAAATTATAATTAAAGCTATCCTTGATGAGAATACAGAAAGCTCGATAAATCAACAATTAAAAAATTTAAAGATAGAACCACTCTCACTTGATATTAAAATAGATTCCAAAACTAATTCTCAAATTTCTAAAGTAAAAAAAGAATTAAATGACATTGTATCAAGGAAAATAAATAAGAATCCACTCGCTAAAAGTTTAATTCAAAACTTTGGAATAAGTAATAAACTAGATAAAAATGAGATAGAAAAGGCAGTAGAAGAGTATCAAAACGCTTTGAAAATAAATAATCCTAGTGAAATATCTAAAAGCTATGATAAATTATTTGATTCAATAAAAAATAGCTTTTATAACTTCACCCATGAAATATTAAGTTATGAAAAAGAATATTTAAATTTTTTGAAGGGAACAAAATTCTATATAAGTGATGCAATAAAAGACGATTTAGGGAAAGATGATTATAAATACTATCGTAATAATTTAATCGGGAAAATCACAAGAAATTCTCGAGAAGGTGTCCATTCAGATACTTTTTATGATGAAATTAATGAGGTAATCCCTGGAATATTGCCTAGAATAGATTTTATAAGTGAACAAGACAGCTTCAGGAATATTGTTGATACATATATAGATTTAAGAAATAAAGCAAAAGCTAAATTTGACGAAGAAGATATTCTATGGAATTTTGGTACAGATGAGGACATAAAAAATTCTATAAATAAAGTAATTAATGAATTTGAAAATCAAAAGCCTAAATTTGAACGCAGTATCAAGAATATAAAATCTAGCTTAGTTGATTTGACAGACCCTTATTGGAACAGTTTAATGCAAAATGCACCATTTGACGTTTTTGAAAAAAGTACAAAAAAAGAAATAAAAATACCTTTTCAAATAAACATTAAAAATGCTGATGAACTCAGAGATGAAATGGAACGCATTGTTGCGAATTTTACTAATAACCAAGGTAAATTGATAGATTATAAAGTGAATACACACTTTGAATTTGATGAGGAAGAAAACAAACAGATTGAAGTGCTTTCAGGAGCGGTTTTAAAATACAAAAATGAACTTGATGAAATAATAAAAAAAAATTTGAAGTGGCAACAAATAGGAAAAGATTTTGATATAAACGGCAAAGAACAAGCAATAATGGGATTCGCTGAAAGCTATTCTTCATATTCTCAAAATTTAGAAAAGGCAATCGAAAAACAAGAAAAGTTCAAATTGTCAACCGAAAAGCTTGAAAATAAACTTTTGGAATACAAAAAATCCTTTGAAATTTTGCAAGTAAAAGCAGATAAATCAGGTATAAAATTAGATCCTCAAAATGTTTTTGACTTTAATAAATCAATAGATAATAAAGACTTAGAAAAATCTAGACATCTTCTTACTATGCTACAAAAAGAATGGCAAAGTTTAAATGCTTCCATGGTAAAAGATGTACCCAACACCGCACTCGAAAATATGAACAAATATATTTCAAAAATGCCTTATTCAATCGAAGCGGTAGAACTAAAACTGAAAAGCTTATCAAATCCGACAAAAGAACTTCAGGAAAAAGTCCAAAACCTTAAAATTCAACTTGAAAGTATACACAATTCAGGATCGAATGATGAAAAATTATCCACTTACGGAAAGCTAAAACAGGCAATCATAGAAGTAAATGCCGAACTTAGTAATCAAATAAAAATTCAAAGACAAATTAATCAAGATAAAAACCTTGTTTACGATAAGAAAACTTTTTCAAACCGTATAACAACCTGGACTAATCAAAATTCAGAAGCTACAAAAACCTTTGGAAAAGATATAGAAAAGTTATCATTACAAATTGAAAATGCTGATAGAACTAAACTTTTAAATTTAAAAAAGCAATTTCAAGAGATAACAACGTCAGCCAAAAGTATGGGTATTACAACTGAAAACGTCTTTGAAAAGCTTTCAAATGGTTTTGAGAAAATTTCAAGCATGATTATTGGAGGAAGTGTCACAGCTTTTGCCATAAAATCTCTCAAAGAAGTCTATGAAAATATTTTGGCGATTGATAATGCAATAGTAAACGTCAAAAAAGTAACA